>Ga0206920_1063_pt1 | contig 30845 bp, 23 predicted proteins | sample Alteio_BWOrgHeat_65_FD_152934 | JGI IMG/M metagenome (GOLD analysis project Ga0206920, IMG submission 152934) | Enriched cells from forest soil in Barre Woods Harvard Forest LTER site, Petersham, Massachusetts, United States -... | ecosystem: Environmental > Terrestrial > Soil > Temperate forest >...
GGCTGACAACCTATGCGCTGCGCTATGGCGATAGAACGCTTGCGGTAAGCGAGTACACAACGCTATTGCTCTGGATGTCGTTGACGGTGGGCCGTGCCGGAGCCTCGGCGGCCATGCTGCGTGTGGGTGAAAAGACTGTACAGCGATGGGGGCTTGTGCTGGCAGCCATCTTCACGGCGGGTCTGGCGGTCGCGCATTCGGCTGTGACGATCGCGGGATTTGCCGTGTTGCTCGGGCTGAGCCTCGCCCCGTTCTTTCCGGCTACCTGGGCACTGCTGATGGCAGAGCGTCCGACAGCGCGACAGGCGGGGATTGTGCTTGCCGTATCGGGGTTGGGTGCGGCGGCGCTGCCGTGGATGATGGGCGTGGTGTCAACGCGAGTCGGCTCGTTACAAGTAGCCTTGATACTGCCGTTTGCGGCGGCTGCAGCACTTCTTGTCATGAGCTGGTTCACGCCGGCATCTTCGGTTGTACCGGACTGATTTTCCAGCGACCCCAGGCGTATAACCGAGATATGGATGGTGTGGGGTTCTTGCCCGTCGAAATTGCTGAGGCTCTGGAGCGGGGCGCGTTGATCGTAACTGGAAATCAGCGGGCGGCACGGGCTTTGCGACGAGGGTTCGACCGGCGGAACCGAGAATTGGGCCGCTCAAACTGGGCTCCTCCGAAGATCCTGTCCTGGGATTCCTGGATGCAGGCACTGTGGCACGGGTTAGTGATGGAAGGGCATGCCACGCAGATGTTGCTGAACCGGATGCAGGAGCACGCGATATGGCGGCTGATTCTGGAGAGAGATAAAGAGCTGGCGAGCCTCCAGAGTGTCGATTCGCTGGCCGAGATGGTAGCCGAGGCGTGGCAGTTGTTGTCACGCTACCAAGGGCGAAAGCGTCTCCGTGGAAGTGCGGAAGGCTCTGACGCGGGTGCGTTCCTGCGCTGGGCGCGAATATTTGAAGGAACCTGCGAGACGGAAGGATTTCTCTCCGTCGCGCAGTTGGAGGAGACGTTGGGAGGGGCTGCAGAACGCGGGCTTTTGGCTCTCCCCTCTACGGGTGTCGTGTTAGCAGGGTTCGATCGGATGACACCGGCAGAAGCAGGTTTTGTCGGGGCAGCGAGGTCGGCCGGAATAAAGATTGAGGAAGTACAAACTGAAGTTGCGCCAGAGCGACGAATACTAATAGAAGCGATCGATGAACGTGAGGAGCTGGTCGCGGCAGCGCATTGGGTGAGAAAGGTTCTTGAAGATCGACCTGAGGCAAAGATAGCAGTGATCGTGCCAAACCTTGGGACCGAAAGGCGGGAGATCGACCAGGTATTTAGGGAGGTGTTAGCTCCAGAACTCGAAGATATTCGGGCCCCGAGTGATGTGGGTCCCTATGAATTTTCGCTGGGAGCGATGCTGGCGGAGACTGCGATGGTTGCGACGGCGCTCGACCTGCTCCGCTGGGCAGTAGAGGCTCTCCCGATGGAACGGACCAGCAAGTTGTTGATGTCAGTTGATTTTTCCATGATCGAAGATGAACGAAGCGCTCGAGCAGAATTCGACGCGTTTGAACTTAGGAAATCGCTGATGTTGCGGCCCGAGATCTCTCTCACTGAGGTGATCGCTGCCATCGAAACATCGAGGCGGCGCGGTAAACTTTCACGATTTCTGGGAACGCTTCGTTCGATGCGACTGGTTGCGAATCGTTTGCGAAAAATGAGCCAGAGTACGAACGCAATGTGGGCGGAAGGGATGCGCGAACTCCTGGACGCCGCCGGCTGGAGTTTGCGTTCGGATGAAAACAGTATTCAGTTTCAGACGCGTCGCAAATGGGAGAGCGTGCTCGATGAGCTGTCGACTCTTGACTTCAACGGCATCCCGGTTGAGTACTCGCAAGCGCTGGAGGATGTTGAACGAATTGCGAGAAAGACCATGTTCGCACCGGCGTCCAATGATGCGCCCGTACAGGTAATGGGAGCGCTCGAAGCTGCTGGCAGCGCCTTCGATGCGATCTGGTTCATGCGCGCCGGTGAACTGAGCTGGCCGCTGGAGTCCAGGAGCAATGGATTGTTGCCATGGACACTGCAACGCGATTTGGGAATGCCAGGCACCGAGGTCACGAGCGACAATGAACACACACGGCGAATGACGGAGCGGATTGCAGGTAGCGCTCCAGTGGTGGTGTTCAGCTATGCTAGCGAGACCGAAGAAGGCAGGCAGCGCCCTTCGCCTGCGCTCGCTGGACTGGGGCTGGAAAAGATTCACGGAACAGAATTCGTCTCTGGCATAGAGGCCCAAGAAATCATCACTCTTGAAGAGATTGAGGATAACGCAAAACTGCCGTTTCTGCCGGATCGCGTGATACGAGGCGGCGCGGCGGTCCTTCAATCACAGGCGGCGTGCGGATTTCGAGCGTTCGCAGAATACCGATTGTGGGCAAGCGAGCTGGAATCGATCGACGCTGGAATGGATGCGAGAGAGAGCGGAACAGTGGTGCATGACGTTTTGAAGCGTTTCTGGGATGAAGTAAAAACCCAAGAACAGTTGCGCTTCATGACGATGGAAGAGCGCGCTGAGACGATAAAGCGGTGCGTTAACGAAGCCTTGAAAAAACCCGGCGAAATGATCGATACGGAATGGGATGAAGCCTATATCGAGGTTCAGAGCGACAGATTATACCGGCTGTTGAGCTGGTGGTTGGAACTCGAGTTGCAACGCGGAATGCCGTTCGCAGTGCGATTGAGTGAGAAAGAGTTCAGAGATGTGAAGGTTGGACCGCTGCGTTTGAATGTACGAATGGATCGTGTCGACGAGGTTGAAGGCGGAGAAGTCCTGATCGATTACAAAACGGGAGCTGCTTCCCCGAGCGATTGGCTGACGGAAAGACCGGATGCGCCGCAGCTTCCGCTCTATGCAATCTTGTCGGAGAGCAGGCTGAAAGGTGTCGCGTTTGGACTGGTGCGCGCAGGCGAGGGCAGAAGTTTGAAAGGGTATGCCGTAGGCAACGGCATACTGCCCGGCAGACCGGCAAGGTCGCCCGAGGCAACGACTCTCGAAGCACAGGTCGAGCGCTGGAGGCAGGTGCTCATAAGTCTGGCAGAGGAGTTTTATACAGGCGACGCGCGCGTGCAGCCCAAGAGCTATCCAAAGACATGTGAGTATTGCGCGCAGAGACTCATATGCCGTTTGGATGTATCTTCGCTTGAAGAAGTAGAACAAGTGGACGCTACGGCTGTCGATGAGGTGGGCCGTGGATGATCTTTTTGTTGTTGGCGAGAGCGAGAAAACCCACCATGAGAGTAGCGAAGTGCTGCCGCCGGACTGGCAGGAGCGCGAACGTGCGCTGGATGTCGGAAAGTCGTGGATCGTCGAAGCACCTGCGGGGTCGGGCAAAACCGGCTTACTGATTCAGCGTTATCTGAAGCTACTGTCGGATGAAAGTGTCGAGCAGCCGGAGCAAGTACTCGCGATTACGTTCACAGTAAAGGCGACCGGAGAGATGCGGGAGCGCATTGTTGAGCAACTTGAGTTGGCTTCTCGCGGCGATGCACCGAAGGTTGACTCCGCCTTTGCACGTCAGACTCGAAGCTTTGCGCAGGCCGTGCTGCGGCGGGATGCGATGCTCGGTTGGAGGCTGTCTGAAAATCCACGCCGTTTGAGGATTCGGACGATCGATTCGGTATGTGGGGAAATTGCTCGTTCCCTGCCGGTGCTGACGGGAGGTGGAGGCAGACAGACGCCGGTAGAGGATGCGACGCCGATGTATCGCGAGGCTGTGAGACATACGCTAATGCAGCTCGGAGGCCGTGATCCGGAACTGGATGCGGCTCTACGAACTGTGATGCTGCATCGCGACGGAAGTCTGGCGGATTGCGAACGGCTACTGATGGAGATGCTTTCGCTAAGAAATCAGTGGGGCGGGTTGATACCTCTGCTGGGGCAATCCGCGATGACCGATGAATTTCTTGACAAAGAAGTTCTGCCGCATTTGCAGCGAGCCTTGGAAGAAGCAGTCTGCGCAGGATTGACGCGGCTTTCGCAGAGTGTTCCTGGAGACATCCTGGCCGAGTTGGCTTCGCTTGCGGGTGAGATGGGACACGCGGAAGGTTATAAGGATGAGCCTTCGCCAATTGCGATGTGTGCGGGGTTGCACAACGCTCCGGGTGATACGGCTGAGCATCTTGCACATTGGAAGGCGCTGATTCATCTGTTGACAACAGGCGAAGGAGAGTGGCGTTCAGGCTTTCGCAGGAACTGGTTGAAGTTTGAGGTCGAGAGTGATCAGGCAGTTCGCCTGGGCAAGCTCGTCGATGAGTTACGCGAGCATGAAGAAGTCTTGGAAGAGATCAACAAAGTGAAGAGCCTGCCACCTGCTACTTACCCTCCGGAACAATGGAGGGTGGCAAAGGCATTGTTTCGCGTGCTGAGCCGGGCGCTCGCTGAGTTGCAACTCGTATTCGCGCAACACGGCGAGTGTGACTTTGCCGAGTTGGGGCTACTTGCCAAGACTGCCTTGGAGCACGAGAACGGAATTGAGAATCTGAATGCTGCAGCAGGGATGAAGCTGCAGCATATCTTGGTCGATGAGATGCAGGACACATCCACGAGCCAGTATGAACTGCTTGAATTGTTAACTCAGGGATGGGATGGGCAGAGCCAAACGGTATTTCTGGTAGGCGATCCGAAACAATCCATCTATCTTTTCCGGCAGGCCCGCGTAGAGCGGTTTGTCCGCATGATGGACACGCAGATGCTTGGCGATCTGCCTTTGGGGATTCTTCGACTAACAGCTAATTTTCGCTCGCAATGCGAGCTGGTCAGTGCGTTTAACGAGGATTTTTCGACGCTGTTTGCGCAACAGATCGATGTCCCAAGTTCTTCCCACGTGCCCTATGTAAAAGCGCAGGCAGTGCGGGGACATTCGAACGCAGGAGCGAAGAACGTAGTGTGGCATCCACAGATTATGGATCCAGACGCGGACGTCAAGAAAGAGAGACGAAGGCTTGCAAGGACCGAGGCAGAGAAAGTACGAGCCATTGTTCAAGAGTGGCGTTCGCGCCCGCTGCCCGAAGGCCGAAATGAGCCGTGGAAGATTGCGGTGCTGGTCCGAAGCCGGAATGTTCTTCCTGACATTGTGGCCGAGTTTAAGAACGATGCAAAGTGCGCGATTCCCTTTCGTGCCGTGGATATTGAACCCCTGGGAGAGCGCCAGGAGGTACTTGATCTTTTTGCGTTGACACGCGCTCTACTCCATCCGGGCGACCGAGTGGCTTGGTTTGCAGTCTTGCATGCTCCATGGTGCGGATTAGGGTTGGCTGATTTGCATGTACTCGCGGGAATGGATGATCCGGCGTGGGCCGAGCGTTGTGTTGAGGATTCGATTCGAGAACGTGGCGATCTCCTAAGTGAAGAGAGTTGTGCGCGACTAATGCGCGTATGGACTGCATTTCAGGCGGCCCGTGCTCATCGAAGTGTACTGACGACCGCACAGTTAGTAGAGCGAACGTGGAGATCTCTGGGCGGCGATGCCTCCTTGACAGCTGAGGAAATGGCAAATGCGCGACGTTATCTGCACCTGCTTGATGAGATAGAAGGACAGGCTACAGGGATGGATCTTACGCTTTTGAAGCGACGACTTAAAAATCTCTACGCCGAAACTGTTCCGATTGCCGGCGCCGTTGAAATCATGACGATTCACAAAGCGAAAGGCTTGGAATGGGATGTAGTCCTTGTCCCAGGGATGGAAAAGCGAGCCCCAGCAAATCGGGAGAGGCTACTCAATTGGAGCGAAATTGATTCCGACAATGACGAGGCCGCACACATCGTACTAGCGCCGATCGCAGAACGCGGCGAGGGCTCGAAAGAGTTGAATGCATGGCTGAAGAATCTCGGCAGAACGAGAGATGCTGCGGAGCGGACGAGGCTCTTGTATGTCGTATGCACACGTGCCCGAGAGGAACTGCACCTTTTCGCATCTCCAAAGCTGAAGGCCTCGGGCGAGGTAGACCGGGAGTATGGCAGTTTGCTGGCGACGGCCTGGCCGGTGGCAGAAGAACACTTTGCCGATGTCTCCCCGACGCCGCGGCCGACAACGCAGATGTTCATCATGTCACTGCCGTTTGAGCGTGGCAACAAGCTCGAAGGTCATGTCGACGTTGCTGCGGTGGCTGAAGATTACGATTCCCGGCCTGCGATGTTGAAACGCTTGCCGCTGAGTTTTGCTCCCGCGAAACGGTTCTCCCTGGCTCGACGGCTCCGCTATGGAGAGATTCCGGAAGAGACTGGGCTGTTTGATCGACCAGAAGGGTCGTTCGAGGCGCGAGCGTTCGGCAATGCGGTCCACGCGTTTGCCGAGATGCTGACGAAACGGTTCGCTCAAGGTGCTGACACTGAAGCCCTGCTGCGCGAGACGGCGCGTTGGACGCCACGAATTGCTGCAATCTTGCGCGGGGATGGCTTGACCCCGGCCGCAGTCGAGCGAAATGCTGCAAGGGTCAAGACCGCGCTAAGCAACATGCTGAAAGATGCTGAGGGACTGTGGATTCTTGGACCACGCTCCGGTGCGTCGAGCGAACTCGCACTCACAGCTTATGCTGAGGAGCGAAATAGCGTGCGACTTGATCGGGTGTTTTTCGCCGGCGCAAAGCCTCTGGAGGCTGGAGAGGAATGCTTCTGGATTATCGATTACAAGACGGCGACGCATGGCCGCGAGGGGCTGGATGACTTTCTAGACAGCGAACGAGCAAAGTATGGGGCACAGATGGAAGTGTATGCGCGAATGATGCGAGACCGCATCGAGAGCGGCAAGTTGCGAGTGGGGCTGTACTATCCGATGCTGTCGCGATTGGTTTGGTGGATACCAACTATTGGTACAGCCTGAGTCTACGGATTCGTAGCCGCGCTATGGTGGCGAACATCGGCACCGCGGACCCAGAAGATCACGTCCTCAGCGATATTGGTGGCGTGGTCGCCGACGCGCTCAAGATTGCGAGAGATGATGAGGGCGTTGAGCGACTGAGGAGTGAGTTCGGGTTTCTCTTTGATCAGGGTGCTCAGCGAATAGAATGCAGCATCATTCATCTCATCAACTTGATCGTCAAGGAGAAGAACGGAGTCTGCCAATTCAGCATCGGCTTCGATGAAGGCCTGGAGTGCTTTGCGAACCATCGCGGAAGACAACGAGGCGAGCTTAGGAATATCAACAGGAAGATCGATGTTGGCGAAGGCGCCCATCTCGCGCACGCGAACGGCGATATTGACTGCTTGATCTCCGACTCGTTCAAGATCAGCGTTGATTCGGATAACCGAGAGGATGAACCGGAGATCGATCGCCATGGGCTGCTCCATCGCGAGAAGGTCGAGCGCCATCTGGTCGATCTCACGCTCGAGGCGGTTGATCGAAGGCTCGGCGCGGAAGACAAGCTCGCAGATGGAGAGATCACGGGTACGGTAGGCCTCAATGGAGCGTTGAATTGCCTGCTCCGCCATGCCTGCCATCACGAGAAGTTTTTCCTTGAGGTCGTCGAGGCTCTGGTGAAATTTTACGCGCATCAACCGAACCTCCCGGTGATGTAGTCCTCGGTTCGTTTGTCCTTCGGGTTGGTAAAGATCTTATGAGTGGAATCGAACTCGACCATCTTGCCGTTGAGAAAGAAACCCGTATTCTCGGCCACGCGAGCAGCCTGCTGCATGTTGTGAGTCACGATGACGATAGTGTATTGGCTCTTGAGCTGGAAGATGAGGTCTTCAATCTTGGAGGTAGAGACGGGGTCAAGAGCTGAGGCGGGCTCGTCCATCAGGAGAACTTCAGGATCGACTGCAAGCGCGCGGGCGATGCACATGCGTTGCTGCTGTCCGCCGGAGAGCGAAGCTCCGGATTTCTTCTTGAGATCATCCTTGACCTCCTCCCAGAGCGCGGCCTGTTTCAGCGAGCGCTCGACTGTCTCGTCAAGAATGCGGCGGTTGCGAAAGCCATTGAGTTTAAGACCGCTGATCACGTTGTCGTAGATCGACATTGTTGGAAAGGGGTTGGGCCGCTGGAAGACCATGCCCACGCGACGTCGGATCTCGACAGGCGAGGCTTCTTTATAAATGTCGACTTCGCCCATCTTTACAACGCCAGTGGCCCGAGCAATGGGATTCGTCTCATGCATTCGATTGAGACAACGCACGAAGGTGGATTTGCCGCAGCCCGATGGGCCGATAAGAGCAGTGGCATGGTTCGCAGGAATGTGCAGGTCGATGTCCTGCAGGGTGTGCGTTGTCCCATACCACGCGTTCAGACCCTCAACTTGAATGCCGACTCCCACTAGCTTCCTCCCTTGAGTGCGCCGCGGTTGGCAAAGATACGAACAAGCGTGACGGATACCATAATCATAACGATAAGAACGAGCGCTCCTGCCCAGGCGAGGCGATGCCACTCGTCATAGGGTGAGATCGCATATACATAAATCTGCAGAGGCAGTGCAGCGATGGGCTCGCTGAGCTTGAAACTCCAGAACGAGTTTCCGAAGGCCGTGAAAAGCAAAGGAGCCGTCTCTCCGGCGACGCGCGCGAAGGCTAGCATGCAGCCAGTGATGATGCCGGGCGAGGCAGTACGGAGGCTGACAGAGACAGCAGTGCGCCACTTGGGAACACCCAGACCCAAGGCAGCTTCGCGAATAGCGTGGGGGACAAGCGCAAGCATCTCTTCAGTTGTGCGCGTGATGGTTGGAACCATCATGATCGCAAGGGCGACTCCGCCAGCCAGTGCAGAGAAGTGTTTTTGCCGAATAACAATCAAAGAGTAGATCGATATGCCCATGACGATAGAGGGGACGCCATTGAGAACATCAGCCGTAAATCGGACGGCTGTACCCAGCGGTTTGCCTCGACCGAATTCAGCAAGATAGACGCCGGCCGCGATGCCGATAGGGATTCCCATAAGGCTGGCGAGCAGAAGGACAATGCCCGAGCCAACAATGGAGTTCGCCATACCGCCGCCCTCTTCACCGACAGGTGCGGGAATGTGAGTGAAAAACGCCAGGTTGAGCGAACTCGCGCCCTTGTAGATGAGATAAAAGAGAATCGCAATCAGCGGAAGGATAACAATCACTGTCGCGAGGATCGACAATCCACCGATCAGATAATTCATCGCAGTACGGCGGGCGGATTTGATGCGCATGGACTTCGTGTTGAAGTCTACTCGTCGGGGCGGAGTGCTAAGGGGTAGTGTGCTCATATCAATGCACCCGCGCCGGAGCGTTGCGCGTAACCGCCCATACCATGAGCCGGGCGATGGCATTGACAACGATGGTAACGAGGAAAAGCGCGAGGCCAATCTCAATCAGTGCACTGAGATACATGTCGCTGGTGGCCTCCGAAAACTCTCCGGCGATCACACTGGCAAGGGTGTTGGCTGGCGCGAAGAGGGATTTGCTGATATTGGGATGGTTGCCAATGACCATGGTGACGGCCATGGTTTCCCCTAAAGCGCGTCCCAGGCCGAGCATCACCGCACCGACAATTCCGATGCGTGAGTTGCGAAGGACACCAATGCGGATCATCTCCCAGCGTGTCGCACCAAGGGCAAGAACAGCCTCGCGTTGACTATTGGGCACGGCATTCATGATGTCGCGGGTCAGCGAAGAAATGATGGGCAGAATCATGATTGCGAGAATCATGCTTGCAGTCAGCAGGCCGACACCGAAGTTTGCTCCATCGAACAGGGTTGTCCAACCGAAGAACTTCACCAGAAATGGCCCGATCGTATCGCGCATCAACGGCACGAGCACAAAGACGGCCCAAAGACCATAAACGACGCTGGGAATCGCAGCAAGTAGTTCCGTGAGAAATGAGATTGGTGCACGAAGCACACGCGGACAGAGTTCTGTGAGGAATATCGCGACGCCAAGCGCCAGTGGCACTGCCATCAGCAACGCAAGAAATGACGTAGCGAGGGTGCCGTAGATAAACGGTAAAGCGCCAAAATCACCGGAAACCGGATCCCAGGCCGATCGGGTGAAAAAACTCCAGCCAAACTGCGCAAGACTCAGATGGGAACGCACGATCAGAATGCTGAGAATGAACAGAACGATCGCGAAGATGCTCAATGCGCACAGAAGCATGACAGCCGCAAAACTGTTGTCAGCTATGCGGCCACTCCCTCGCTTGCTAAGAAAGTCACGTATCGGCGATGGCGCTAAATCTTCAGACAAGAGAGGGCCGGATGCGGTCGCGGCAGGCGGATTGGGCAGGATTGGCGGCACAGGTTGCGACGACCTGGAGTCTCTTTCATCAGTCATTCGGGTAGAGGACACGATCTTGTCTTCGGTTAATTCTATTTTGTCAGGCGAGTGCAGGGTTCAGAGCCAAAAGAGAAAAAAAGTAGCCGCACGGGGAATCGTTGTCCACCCGTGCGGCGTGAGATTTATTTGATGGTCGCAATCGTCTTGCGAACCATATCCTGTACCTGTTTCGGCAACGGAGCGTAAGAGAGCGAAGCCGCTTCGGCCTCACCGTGGTCCAGCATCCAGTTGAGGAAGCCAACCAGTGCCTTTGTTTTGGCAGCATCGGTGGAGTGAGTCGGAATCAGCAGCCAGGTAAAGCTGGAGATGGGGTACGAGTCAGGACCGGCGGCGTTGGTAATGGAGACGCGGTAGTCGGCTGGCATCGATTTGGCGGCAGCAGCAGCGGCGGCGGTGACACCGGCAGTGCTCGCCTTTACATACTTACCTCCGGCATTTTTCACGGAACCAAAGGACATTTTGTTCTGTTCGGCGTAGATAAGCTCAACATAACCGAAGGAATAAGGCGACTGGCGCACCATACCGGCGACGCCTTCGTTTCCCTTTTGACCGATTCCCGTAGGCCACTTTACTGCAGCGCCCGCACCCACCTGACTTTTGAAGTCGGCGTTCACCTTTGAGAGAAAGTCGGTGAAGATAAAGGAAGTTCCGCTTCCTTCGGACCGATAAACCGGAAGGATGGGCTTATCAGGCAGACTAACGCCGGGATTGTCCTTCGCGATGCGGCCATCATTCCACTTGCTGATCTTGCCGAGGTAGATGTCAGCAATAACGTCACCAGAAAAGTTGAGATCCTTGTTCACTCCCGGCACGTTGTAGACAGGGACTACGGCTCCCAGAACGGTTGGAATAGCCATCACCTTAACCTTGGCCTTGGCAATCTGGTCATCCGTCATGGTGACGTCAGCAGCGCCAAAATCAACCGTACCCGAAGTTACCTGCTGGATACCACCACCAGAACCGATGGACTGGTAATTGATCTGAACACTGGGGTTTGCCTGCTTGTATTCACTAAACCATTTCGAATAGATGGGATACGGAAAAGTCGCGCCCGCTCCATTGAGATTTTGGGCATTGGCTCCTATCGTGAGAGCCAAGACACCCGCTGCAATAAATTTCAAATTCACGCTTCCCCCTCGGAAAATGCATCGATTTTGCAATCCGTCAATACATCTTCTATTGAGTGTGAGGGGCTATTGTTACGGGGAGGTTACACGCCAGTAAAAACGCCGTTATTCCGAAGGAGATGCAGGAGATAACGCCCTCGGCAGAGTGAAGACGAAAGTGCTTCCCGCATTCAGCTCGCTCTCGGCACGGATGGATCCCCCATGTGTCTGGACCATATGCTGGGCAATCGCGAGGCCTAGTCCGGTACCACCGGACTCCCTTGAGCGGGCTTTATCTACCCGGTAAAAGCGCTCGAAGATGCGGTTCAGATGTTCAGAAGCAATTCCTTGGCCAAAATCGCGCACACTGAACTCGACAGCGTCCATCGGTTCGGAGATCTCGCGTGCACTGACGACAACCCGACAGTTCGCAGCTGTGCGCGGCTTGCCGTACTTAATGCCGTTTTCGATGAGATTGCTGAGCACCTGAAGAATGGCGTCGGTGTCAGCGACGACTTCGGCGGTAGTAATTTCGCCGATTTCGAGGACAGCCTCGTTGTCCTGGACCATGCCGCTCATAGCTTGCACGGCATCGCGCACGAGAACATCGGCAGGAATCGGTGCCGGATGAAGCTCCTGTTCCGAGGACTCGACTCGCGCCATCACAAGAAGATCTTCCGTCAGACGGTTCATTCGGGTTGCATTCTTGAGAATCGTCGCAAGAAACTCCCGCGCCTCTCTGCTGAGAGATGCCTCATGATCGAGAAGGGTTTCGACGTAGCCGGTGATGGAGGTGAGCGGCGTGCGAAGTTCGTGAGAGACATTGGCTACAAAGTCACGTTGCGTACGCTCTACCTGTTCAATGCGCGTGATGTCGTGGAGGACGGCGACCGCGCCTCCTCCGGGCATCGGGGATGCGGTGACCTCAAAGATGCGCCCCGGTACAAGAGTCGTTGAACGGACCTCACTGACGGTGCGCTGTTCGACCGCAACGCGAACGCTCTCGAGGACACTGGGATCACGGATTGTGTGGACGAGAGAATGGCCTATGCGAACAGCACTGCCGGAAATATTGTCAGGAATCAACCGCTGCATGCGTTGGTTGCTCCACAGAATCCGAGCCGCCGAATCAACTGCGACCACCGCGTTTTGCATACTATCGATCATCGCCTCGAGTTGGCGACGACTCTCAGAAGCTTCATTAAGCGCTCGCTCGACATGGTCGGAGGCAAGGGAGACAGCGCGGGCAAGTCCGTCGAAATCACTGTAGGACGGTGCAATTACGCCGACATGGCGTTCCGGAATCGCAGAAGTTGACTGCTCAAGCCGAGTAATATTCTGCCGTACCGACCGTGCTAAAAGATAGGCGTTGAGCGCTGCCCAACCAACGACAATCGCAGCCTCAAGTACCCAGCCCCGAGGATTGAACCACAGACGCATCAGCACCACAACTGCCAGTGCGATGGTTATGCGGAGAAAGAATGAAAAGAAGAGACCACGCGTCACGAGCTGCCCCTGAGCCTAGGCTGGCACGGCCTTCGGAATTTCGAACCTGTAACCGGCGCCCCGCATCGTTTTAAGATAACGTGGCATCTCTGCATCGGCCTCGATCTTCTCGCGGATGCGCCGCACATAGACATCCACTGAGCGGGGTGTAACAAACCGGGCATCTCCCCACACCGCATCGAGCAGATGATCGCGGCTGAAGACGCGGCCAGGGTGGCGTGCGAGATAGTCGAGAAGGCGGAACTCCGTCGCTGTGGTGGTGACAAGTTCACCATTCACGCGAAGCTGCATGGCTCCAGCATCGATTTCGACGTTCTCAAACTTGAGCACAGAAGGAGAACTTGGCCGCTCGAAGCGACGTAAAACAGCCTTAACCCGGGCTACCAGCTCACGTGTTGCGAACGGCTTTGTAATGTAGTCGTCGGCCCCCATTTCAAGACCGTGAACTCGATCGTTCTCGGCTGCCCGAGCCGTCAAAAAGATAATAGGAACCACGCTGAGTGTAGGGTTTTGGCGAAGCCTGCGGCAGAGGTCGAGACCATCGCCACCAGGAACCATGATGTCGAGCAGGAAGAGCGCGGGTGGCTGTCTTTCGGCGTCGGGAAGTATTTGATGGATACCCAAATAGGAGCGAACAGTAAATCCAGCACCTTCAAGATGATATTGCACGAGCCGTGAGATGTCCGCGTCGTCTTCCAAAACAAAGATCGTCTGACTCAATTGATAAGACCTCGGTGAAATTTACAATTTCATTAACGTCAGGTTACCGCAACAAGGTGCAGAAGATTGCGAACGTACGATGAATCGTGCGGAGAGGGACGGAAAGCAAGCTACAGACTATACTTGGAGTGACTGGATGCATTGGCGATCGAATCAAATTTTATGAGACAGGATTCCCATCTCGTACTTTGTGTTGATGACGAGGCGGTCGGCCTTCAGGTTCGAAAGATCCTGCTGGAGCGTGCGGGATACCAGGTGTTGACAGCGCCAGACGGCCCCTCCGGCCTGGAGATTTTTTCCGCCGAGCCGGTTGAGGTTGTCGTGCTGGATTTCGCCATGCCAGGTATGCACGGCGGTGAGGTTGCGGTCAGAATGAGAGAGACCAAGCCTGAGGTCCCGATTCTCCTGCTATCTGCTTACATCGGTCTCTCGGCAGAGGTGCTCTCATTGGTTGATATGTATATGACAAAAGGTGAAGGGCCGCCCGTACTGCTCGAAAAGTTGAATAGCCTGCTGCAGTCACTCAGCGCATCTTACCGGTAAAAAGACACTTGAGAGGGTTGTGAATCTAAGTCAGTTCAACAAGATTCTCAGGCAGGTATTCGTTCTGCCCGTTGTCGCTCTATTGGTTGTCGCCGGAGCGCTTTATCTCCAGATTCGCAATGCCAACGCCACCGTAAACCTCATCCAGGACTCCGACGCCCGCATCTCTCAGGCGACGCTTGTGGCAAAGCTTGTTGTGGATGAAGAATCCGGACTACGCGGTTATGAGACGACGGGAGACCCTCAGTTTCTCCAACCCTTCTACGACGCGGAATCGCAACTCCAGAACGAAATCCAGGCTTTGGACGCGCTAGCCGGAGCCGACGAGGGTCAGAAGAAGGACATCACTGATCTTCGAGAAGAACATACGACATGGAGGGATGGGTTCGCGCTGCCGGTCATCAGTCAGATCCGCGGTGGCGGCGAGGTCAATGACATCGAACTTAACCAGCACGGGAAGAAGCTTATGGATGATGTTCGCCATGACCTCGACGACATCATCCATAAGGCCGAAGTCAATCGCACGGGGCGCATCGAGCACTGGCACAGCCAGGTGCACGCGATGCTGGTGTTTCTGCTGTTTCTTGCGCTCGGCATGGGAGTTCTTATCGGCCTCTTCACGCGAAATCGTTTGCACACCGTGTCAACCGCGTACCGCACATCGCTGGAAATTCTGGGTCGCAGGGCGGAAGAGTTGTTTCAATCTGAGCAAAGGCTGCGCACGACGCTGGAGTCTATCGCGGATGGCGTGATCACTTGTGACGCCGCCGGTCAAATTCAGATGATGAACCCGGTTGCAACCCAACTGACCGGATGGAACCAGATGGAGGCCGATGGGCAGCCTCTCGAAAAAATCTTCCATACTCTCAATGAAACTACTCGAGAGCCGATGGAAACACCTGTCGCTAAGGTCAAACGGCTTGACCGCGTCGTCGGAGTCACAAGTCAGACCATGTTGATCCGCAAGGATGGAACGGAGCTCAATATCGCCGATAGCGCCGCGCCTATCAGGAACCAACAAGGCGAAACAATGGGCATCGTTCTGGTGTTTCGCGACATTACGATGGAACGCAAGACTCAGGACGCTCTGATTGCCAATGAAAAACTTGCGGTCGCGGGCCGATTGGCGGCCACGATCGCACATGAGATCCACAATCCTCTCGATTCCGTCTCCAACCTGCTTTATCTCATGCGCAACGGCGCGTCGAAGGAAGAGTCCAGCCAATTTATGGATCTGGCGGAGCAGGAATTGGCACGCGTCACCCAGATCAGTCGCGCGATGCTCGGCCTCTATCGCGAATCAAAGGCGCCAGTCGTCGTCGACCTCAACGAGATGCTGCACGACATTCTTTTGTTACTAGAGCGGCGCCTCACAGATCTGGGTGTTAGCGTTACAACTGACATGCCGCAGACTGTTTCCGTTCCTGCCTTTCCCGCCGAGCTGCGGCAGGTTTTCACGAATCTCATTACTAACGCCGCTGAAGCAACCAGCACAGGAGGCCACGTGAAGGTGAGCCTCAGACCACAAAGCTCCCGCGTCGACGCCGATGGTCAGAGAGTTCAGGCCGGGGGGCTCATAACAATTACTGACAATGGCCCCGGTATTCCTCCGGACATCCAACCACACCTATTCCAGCCCTTCTTCACGACGAAGGGAGAGCAAGGGACAGGGCTGGGACTATGGGTCAGCCGTGGCATCATCAACAAACATGGCGGAGCGATTTCGCTTGAAAGCAATACCAGCGAGTCCGCACACGGCACGGTGGTGAAGGTCTTTCTGGCTACAACTCCAACCGTAAACGCCGGGGCAGGTTAGAGCGAACGTAGTTGTTCGGAGACGATCGCCGCAGCACCTTCACATGCCGTACGATCCACATCGAAATGGGTAACGAAGCGGATTGAGTGCGGACCAATGGCGCTGACCAGAACTCCCTTCTGCTTGAGCGCAACGGTAAATGCAGCCGCGTCACCCCCACCTGTCTGCTCTTTCCCGCGCAACTTGAAGATGACGATGTTCGTCTGCACTCCTTCGAGATCGATCTCCGCAGCCTTTGGATTCGCTGCGACTGCATCCGCCAACAATCGCGCATTGGCGTGATCTTCGCAGAGACGCTTAGGCATCTCATGCAGGGCGATCAGCCCCGCAGCAGCAAGAACCCCGGCCTGCCGCATGCCTCCGCCAAGCGCCTTGCGATAGACTCGAGCCTGTTCAATTGTTTTTCTGCTGCCGACAAGCATGGAGCCTACGGGAGCACCAAGGCCTTTGGATAAACAAAACATTACCGTGTCGAATCCGCTGGTCAGCTTCTCCACACTGACACCGAGAGCTGTTGCGGCATTAAAGACACGCGCTCCGTCAAGATGGACAGGAAGCCCGGCTTCCTTTGCGCCGGCCCAAACCTCTTCGAGGACCGGCAGCGGAGTCACCGTACCGCCTGCCATGTTGTGTGTGTTTTCCAGACACACCAGCCCAGTCTGCGCACGGTAGTAGATCTTCGCGCCGATCGCAGGCCTGATGTGATCCCAGGTGAGGATGCCTCGATCCGCCGCGACGGTCCGTGCCTGACACCCGGAAAACGCAGCCATCATCGACATCTCCCAGTCGAGCACATGCGAACGTGCCTCGCAGATGACCTCCTGTCCGTGCTCGGTATGCAAACGAATCGCAATCTGGTTGCCCATCGTGCCGGTCGGAACGAAGATTGAAGCCTCACGTCCGAAAACCTCGGCTGCCTCCTTCTCAAGACGATTGATCGTTGGATCTTCACTGTAGACATCGTCGCCAACCTCGGCGGAAGCCATCGCCTCGCGCATCGCCGGAGTTGGATGGGTAACGGTGTCGCTACGCAGATCGATCATGATGTTCTTTCTCTCCTGTTTCCTGTTCTTTTTATTTCCTATGCCGCCGAAGGGATCAACAAGCGGCTGAAGACCTCGTTCGAGGCCACGCGACCTCGCGCAGTCAACCGTACCCGATCGAAACTCAGCTCAAGCAAGCCCGCTTCGCAAACCTCAACCAGCGCAGGCATGATGTCGCGCAGCATCGCATCTCCAAACTGCTCTCGCAAAGAGTCAAGTGCAACCCCGTCGTTCAAACGGAGACCAAGGAAGAGCGACTCCTCAAAGGCTCCCTCAAGTCCAACGATACCAACGTCGGCCTCAGCAGCCTCCGAAAATGACTTGAGCAGCGCGAACGGAGTCTCTACCTCACCTTCAGCGAGATACTCGTCCAGATCGCTTGTGTTCGCAAACCGCATGTCGTCTCTTCCAGCTGGCACCATCGAATGTGCATCAAGGCCGAACCCAATATACGGTTGGCGTTGCCAGTATTTGAGGTTGTGCCGCGAACGATGGCCCGGGCGCGCAAAGTTGGATATCTCATACTGATGAACATCCGCTGTCCGGAGCGCTTCGCAAGCCTGTTGATAGAACTCAACCGCCTCATCCTCGCTCGGAACAGCAGCCGCACCGTAATGAGTTCCCTTCTCCAGCATCTCCCGCCCAAGGCGCGACTCATCATCCACCTCAAGCAGGTAGACACTGACGTGTGGAACTCCGCTGGCAATCGTGCGTTCGAGCGAATACCGCCAGCTTTGCGCAGTCTGGTGGGGAAGGCCGGCGATCAGGTCCAGGTTAATATCGCGAATCCCCGCGGCACGAACCCGTGTAAGTTCCTCCTCGCATTGTTGGGCGGTATGCAGCCGGCCAACCGCCGCACTCTCGCGATCGACAAACGACTGTACTCCAAAACTGATCCGATTCATGCCTTGCCGCAGCAACTCATCGAACGTCTCATCGGAGAGTTGCCCTGGAGCACACTCGAGCGTGATCTCTGCATCTGCGTCCACATCGAACTCCCAACGCAGAGCCTCGAAGATTCGCCTGAATTGTTCCGCGGAAAGCAGGCTCGGGGTTCCGCCGCCAAAGTAGATCGTATCGGCTGCGCGTGGCAACAACGTCCTCCCATCGATATGCGCTGCATGGGCTCCGCGAACTTCTTTGCAGAGACGATCCACGTAGCGGCTCATTCGTTCCTCGCCGAAGACGCCGGACGAGAAATTGCAGAATGTGCACTTCGCCTTGCAAAAAGGAACCGAGATGTAGATGCCAACAGGTTCGACCATTCGAATAAGGGCCTTTAGCCATTGTTTCACGGACTCCTGTGTCCCCGGGGGTGTAACTTAATCGCAACAGCGAGTCTAACGTCGCAGAGGTCAGCTTCTATGATGCCGTTCCGTCTTGTCACTCTTGCCACAATCCTCTCGGGCCCATTTTTCCCCGCATCTTGCTTCGCGCAAACCGTACAATCAAGCCGCACTCCAGTGCTGGTGGAGCTTTTCACCTCCGAGGGATGTTCAAGCTGCCCACCCGCCGATGCCCTGCTCGCGAAGCTGGACCACGATCAACCCATCGCTGGCGCGGAGATTATCGTGCTGGGGGAACACGTCGATTACTGGGACAACCAGGGATGGCACGATCGTTTCTCCTCCCATCAGTACACCGATCGTCAGAGTCAGTACAGCTTCCACATGCATTTAGACAACGGAGTTTACACCCCGCAAATGATCGTTGATGGCACTGATCAGTTCGTCGGAAACGATTCATCTCACGCACAGCGAGCCATTCAGCACGCTGCGCAAAGTCCTAAATTCAACCTGACACTGTCCCAGCCGATACTAGACGGTCGTAAAGTCACCACATCAATATCGATGACTACGTCGGCAACCACCAGACCACAGGCAGACCTTTACGCCGCACTCGTCGATCCTACGGACAGCACGGACGTTCGGGGCGGCGAAAATGGCGGGCACAAACTCCAGCACGTTGGTGTCGTTCGCACTCTTCAGCGCGTCGGAAGCCTGAAAGAACTAAGCTCGGGAACCCTCACATTGAGCCTTAAAGCACCGGCGGATTCCAATCCTGCTGCGATGCGCATCGTCGTCTTCGCTCAGCAAAGCGGTCAGGGGGCGGTTCTCGGGGCGGTCGCGGCCAAGGTAGCTCCTTAGAGTTTCCGTTTGGAATCCCCGGCCAGCTATAAACATCTAAAATAGTTATCGCACATGGCAGACGAACAGAAGCAGAAAGACGCGAAGCAGGATCCCGCGAAAAAATCACCGCAGGACGACGACGTAGTCGGCAAGGTCTACGACCGGCACCTGATGCGCCGGCTGCTCACGTATCTCCGTCCCTACAAGATTCAAGTGACCTTATCAGCGCTCTCGATCATCTTCAAAGCTGGAAGCGACGTGATGGGCCCCTACCTGGTGAAAGTCGCCGTCGACGCCTACATGTCGGATACGCCTCCGGCAAATCTCTCCTGGCTTGCGCGTCATCTTAGCCAGAATCCAATAAACGGCATCACGCAAATTGGTCTCCTTTATCTCGGTGCGCTGCTCGTTACCTATCTCCTCGAATTTCTCCAGACCTACACGATGCAGTGGACAGGCCAGAAGATCATGTTCGACCTGCGCAGCCAGATCTTTCGTCATCTTCAGCGCATGGCTCCTGCGTTTTTCGATCACAACCCCGTCGGCAGGCTTGTCACTCGCGTCACCTCCGACGTAGACGCATTGAATGAGATGTTTACCTCAGGCGTTCTCGCTATCTTTGAAGACGTCTTTGTTCTCGCTTTCATTGTGATCATCATGCTACGGATGAGCTGGCCGTTGGCTCTGCTCGCCATCTCGGTTATTCCCGCAATTCTCTACGTCACCCGCATCTTCCGAAGGCACGTGCGCGACAGCTACCGCCGCCAGCGTCACGCCACAGCGCGCATCAACTCCTTCACACAGGAATACGTCTCTGGCATGTCGATCGTGCAGCTCTTCAACCGCGAGAAGCGCGCTTTCGACGACTACTCCTCCGTCAACGCCGAAAATAAAAAGGCATGGTCGGACGCGATCTTCGCCTATGCGGTCTACTACCCCGTTGTCGAATTCCTCAGCTCCACCGCCATCGCCCTGATCATCTGGTTCGGCGGCGACGCAGTCCTTCGTAACGCCGGATACCCGAACGGGCTTCGTCATTCCATCTTCGGTGGCGTCACTCTCGGCATCCTGATCGCTTTCATTCAATATGCCCAGCGCTTCTTTCGACCTATCCAGGATCTTAGCGATAAGTACAACATTCTGCAGGCGGCAATGGCTGCGAGCGAACGTATCTTCAAACTACTTGACACCGAACCGACCATCGTCTCTCCGGCAAATCCCATAGTCGGAGACAAATCCGGAAGTGTCGAGTTCCGCAATGTCTGGTTCACCTACCAGAAACTCGATGAGGCGCAACAGTCGCGCGTTGCAACCGCAAACGAGGAAGAACTCCGCACCTTTGCCGACATCGAGTGGATTCTTATGGGTGTCAGCTTCATCGTCGACCCCGACGAAACGGCGGCGATCGTCGGACACACGGGGGCGGGCAAAACCACGATCACGAGCCTGATGATGCGGTTTTATGACATTCAGCGCGGCAGCATTCTTATCGACGGAGTGGATGTTCGTGAGCAGGACCTGAAACAGCTCCGCCAACGTTTCGGTGTAGTTCTTCAGGATCCATTTCTCTTCTCCGGCACGATCTCTGACAACATCCGCCTCGGATCAAAATGGATTACCGACGAACGCCTCGAGCAAGCCTGTGAAGAGGTCAATATTGCGGATTTTATCCGTACTCTGCCGCTCAAATTCGCGGAACCTGTCCGCGAACGCGGTGCCACACTCTCCACCGGTCAGAAGCAGCTCATTAGCTTTGCGCGCGCGCTCGCACATAATCCGGGCATTCTTATCCTTGACGAAGCCACCAGCTCTGTCGACACGGATACCGAACTCCGTGTTCGCCTTGCTCTCTCACGCATGATCACAGGCCGTACGTCGATCCTCATCGCGCATCGCCTTTCCACCATCCAGCGAGCCGACACAATTCTTGTGATGCATAAGGGTCAACTACGCGAAAAGGGTACGCACCAGCAGCTCCTTACCCAACGCGGCCTTTATTGGAAGCTCTATCAGCTCCAGTACAAAGACCAGGAGCTCGACATCGGCGACGCGTCAAAGCCACTCGAACCGCTCAGTGCAGATTAATTTCACCTGAGGCAGATACTTTTGTGTCCACCTGCGAACTCCTGCGTTTGATCCACTCCGCAATCGGTTGCCAGTAGGGTCTGGTCGGCGTAAAAATCGGTGCATTGTGTGACAGTCCTTTTACCACAATCAGCTCCCCACGCTCCCCACTGGCCTCCACCACGCTTCTGGCCATAGACAACGGAAACAGATCGTCCTCATCGCTGTGGACCGCGAGCACAGGAACCTTCAGCTCGCGAACCAGCTGAATCGTCTCCCACGATTTTGGGACCATACTGGTCATCCATCGTGGAAACCCCATTACGAGTCCGGCCTCGCGCAAAGTCGAGAACCCCTCGCAGAGGATCAGTCCATCGATTTCGATTCGCGAAGCTACAGCGCATCCGACAGCACTACCCAGGGAAAATCCCAAGAGGGCAATCGACTGATGGCCTCGCGCGGCAAGCACGCCATAAGCCGCGATCGCATCCTCCTCGCAATGCGCTGCGCTGATATAGCCTGAGCTGTCACCATAGCCTGAATAGTTGAAAACCAGCGACGAAATTCCCATACTCTGCAGCAATGCCTGCACGCTGCCCCAGTATTCGACGAGTTCCCCTATGCCGTGGCAGATCAGAACGGCTGGCGTGTCGTCACCCGCAGAAACGTAAACCCCCGAAAGCCGTCTTGCACCGCTTAGGATGACGATCTTCTGGTCGACGAAGGGAAAGATCCGCAGCATCCTCTTCTTAGTTCCGTTCACCTGGTCTCTGTGCAGAAGCAGGCGACTCACCAGTGTCAACACCACCGCAAGAACCACTTCCCTCATCTACCAGCCACCTTCAAACAATCCTCAATCACCTTCTTCACACGCCTTTCGCGAGCCTCGGGGCTTTGATAATAAAAGATCGCCATCAGATTCGAACGTCGTTGCACCGCTGTCATCTTCTCCCATCCTTTGCGCGCGGCTAGGTTTGCACGAAACGCAACTTCAAGAACCGGGGGGAGTTCCTTTTCACCCTCCATCGTCAACATCAAACGCTCGGCAATCTGCTCGGCCCGCCGTCCACGCGACTCTGCACCCTTCACCCCGTCGATCCACTTCGCAATCTCCCATCGTCTCGATTCGCCCAATCCCTGATACCACTTCGCAAGACGTTTTTGCGTCTTCAAGAGCTTTGCTAACTCTGCGGGAATCTCAGGGGTACGATCTTCAAGGTCTGGCTCGATGGCGAAGTCCACCATTACCCCCACCTTTGCTCCAGCGGCTTTCTGCATCTTCTTGTTGACCAGAATAAAGTGCCCCCCACGATGTGAGTCGACAAACAGCGACGTACGGAAGAGTTCGCCACCCACCTCAACCTTCACCCGCAGTCTGACCATCTTCTTCCACGCCTTCTCCACATCAAACGGAACCCGCGCCACCACCCAGCCGAGTCCTCCCTGCAGAGGTTCCAACATCCCTCGGAATCTTTTTGCCGCACTTTGTGCCATAAATTCCCTGAAGAAAATCTACACTGGTTGCATCGATAACCCATCCAATCCGAAGATCTTTCTCTCGGCCGGCGAGGCGAGCGGCGACCACTACGGCGCACAACTCATTGCCGAGCTTCGCAAACGTCACTCCGGAGCAATTTTCTTTGGGCTGGGCGGCCGTGAGATGGCGGCTGCCGGTCTCGATCGCGTGATCAGGGCTGAGGATGTAGCCCACATGGGCATCACCGAAGTCATCCGCCACGCTCCGCGTGTCTATAGCTCTTACCGTAGCCTGGTGTCGTCCATCAGACAACGCCGCCCGAACGTCGCCATCCTCATTGACTTCCCCGACGTCAATTTCCGCCTCGCTCGCGAACTGAAAAAATTAGATGTACCGGTCATTTACTTTGTCAGCCCGCAGCTCTGGGCATGGAAGCGTCGCCGCTTGCGCTGGGTGCAACAACGAGTCAACCGCATGATGGTCATCTTCCCGTTTGAGGAGCGTTTCTATCGAGCCCGAGGGGTGGATGCCGAATTCGTAGGTCATCCCCTCGCCCAGCTTCCACTTCCTTCCATACCCCGCGATGAGTACGCCGCCACTTACGGACTGGACCCATCCAAACCGTGGATTGCGCTTCTACCCGGCAGCCGATGGAAGGAGATCACAGCCCATCTCGACACGCTCATTGAGCTGACCTACCGATTTCCGGGAAAGTGCAACTTCATCCTCCCCGTTGCTTCGACCATCGATCGCGAAAAACTCGCCAAAGCCATCTCCGGTTACGACGAGTGGCTTCCATCCGATACCGATGCAGCTCTGAAGTTGCATAACCTCTATCTCGTCCCCGATGCCCGCGAAGCTCTTCTGCACGCTCGTGCCTCGGTCGTCGCCAGCGGAACCGCTACAGTGCAGGCAGCCGTCATCGGAAATCCGTTCGTCGTGGTCTACCGCGTCTCGTCGCTCACGTTTCGGCTCGCAAAGCGCCTGGTTCGGTATCCGCGCGAGATCTGGAATCCCACTCAACCCGATCCCGATGGCAACCCACCGATCGCAATGGTGAATCTCATCGCTGGCCGACGCATCGTTCCGGAGCTGCTTCAGGACAATTTCACAGCTTCCAACATCGTCGCGTTGCTCCTCCCGCTGCTTGGCGATACCCCCGAACGAGCCCGAATGATCGCCGACCTCGCCGAGGTCCGGCGTGCCCTTCTGCCGTCTACAGGAGTAAACTCCATTCAGCAGGTCTCGGATGCCGTTGACGCTCTTCTGGCAGAAAACTATGCCGCAAGTCGCCCAAAAGCGTCGGCGAACGTCTAAATGGGTTGTGGGTTGTACCATGATGTTCTGAGGAACTTTAGCTGCATGTCGCCTCTGTCCAGATTTCTCCGAATCACGTCCGCGATCCTCCCCCTGTGCTTCCTCGCCGTAACTGCCTGGGCTGCTCCTGTGCGCGTCCAGCTCCAAGTCACCGGCTATGTCATCAACGCGGACCTTGATCCGGCCGTCAACCGGCTTACAGCAACAGCTGATGTGACTTTTACCGCTCTCGAAGAGCTGATCAACCCCACCTTCGAACTGAATAACGGTCTGCAGGTCACCAAAGCCACCGATTCACAAGGCAAACCCCTTCAGTATGAGCGGCTTACCAACAACAACACGGTCCGCTTTACTCTGGGGACGCCGATCCCCAAAGGCACAAGCACTACCTATCACTTCGAATATTCCGGCACCCTCAAAGGCGCAGATACCAGCCCCGTTGAAGGCATCAATCTGGCCTCTGTCGAAGATCCGATCAGCGTTTTGCTCTACCCTGGCCGCTGGTTCCCGATGGTAGGTCTCTATACAAACCGTTTCACCGCCGAGATGCACATCCGTGTTCCCAGCGATGAGCGTGCCATCGGCTCTGGCTCCGGCGTCGCCGCAATCAAGAGCCTGCCCGGCAACCGGAGCGAATACACCTTCAAATGGGCGCGACCCGGTTTTCCCGGTACGATCATCGCCGGCAAGTTTCTTGAGCCCCTTTCCGTCGCCAACGTGCGCGTCTACGTCACCGAGAAACATAAGGACGTAGCTCAGGACTTCGCCAGCACCGCCGAACGGCAGTTTCTCTATATGTCCGGCATCTTCGGCCAGCCTGAATCATCCCGACTGAATCTCGTCGAGCTTCCGGACGACACCATCGCCTCCACCTGGTCTCCTGAGATTGTAGGGCTCAGCGGAACCCGAGTTGCAGGCAAGACATTCCAGCGCCTTCTCTCGAACACGATCGCGCGCCAATGGTGGGGATGTCAGATCTCTCCCGCCACTCTCAACGATGCCTGGATTATCAATGGCATGACGCGTTATTCGGAGCTGATGTATCTCGAAGACTCTGCCGGCAAAACCGCCTTTGAGTCCGCCATCATGGACGTCTCCGCCGGCGCACTGGCCTATGACACCGAACCGCTTACGACGCTCGGCCGTCTCGATCCGTTCTCCCCACAGTTCCAGTCAATGACCCTCGAAAAGGGTGCGATGGTTTTTCACATGCTTCGTTGGGAGATGGGCGACGAGGTTTTCACTAAGTTCCTTCGCACCCTGCTCACCGACTATACGGACAAATCAATCCGCACCACCAACGTTGAGACGGTAGCGCAGGCTCAGTCCAGCCTTGAACTGGCCGCTTTCTTCGCGCAATGGCTCGATGGAACCGGAGCACCCGCCTTCACCAACAAATACTCCGTCTTCCGTCTCGGCGATAACAAGGGCTTCCGCACCATCGGAGGCATCGATCAGGACCTCGATCTCTTTCGTATGCCCGTGGAACTCCGCATCGAAACCGACGGCAAAACAGAAATCCGCCGCGTCGATGTCTCCGGCTCCGACTCCCACTACTCCGTCGAAACCTTTGGCCGTCCACGTCGCATCAGCATCGATCCCGATAACTGGCTGCTGAAGAGCACCCCTGACCTCGCGGTACGTGTGGCGGTTCTGCGCGGCCAGCAGCAAGTCGCCCAAGGAGATCTGACAGCCGCGTTAGTTGAGTACCAGAAGGCGCTCGATGCCAACAAGAACAGTTCGCTCGCGGCCTATCGCATCGGCGAGGTATTCTTCATGCAGCGGAACTATCAATCTGCCGCGAACTCCTTCCGCGATGCTCTCCGCGGCGACGGCGATCCTAAGTGGGTCGAGGTCTGGAGCCACATCAAACTCGGGAACATCTTCGACGCCACCGGCCAGCGCGACCGCGCTGTCAACGAGTATCGACTCGCAGTGCAGACTAACGACAATACGCAAGGCGCAGTCAACGAAGCCCGCGCGCTCATGCAGAACCCCTACAAACGCGAAAGCTCCGACAACTAAGTAGCTCGGCTATTCATACCGAAGGGCTTCAATGGGGTCCAGATTCGCCGCTTTAATCGCCGGAATCATCCCGCTGACAGTCCCTACAATCACCAGCACTACCGTCGCCACCACTACAATGTTCGGCGAGATGATGAGGTGAATATCTCCTGCGTCTGCGTTCGAGGCCAGTGCGCTATAGAACGTAATCTTGCCGACAACTTTAGAGATCGCGTAGGCCAAAGCGATCCCGCCAAGGCCGCCAACTCCCGAGATCACCAGCGCCTCCGCCAGGAACTGCAGCAAAATATGTCGCTTTCGCGCACCCAACGCCTTTTCGACACCAATCTCACGCGTCCTCTGCTGCACACTCACCAGCATGATGTTCATCAGGCCGATACCCGCGATCCCGAGCGTCAGAACACCGATAAACAATAGCAACACCTGGAGTCCCAGCGAAATAATCCGGAACTGCGTTAACTGCTCCATGATATTCGCGACAAAAACCGCGCGCCGGTCGGTCGGTCGGTAATTGTGCGCCGCTGCCAGCGTCTTCCTGAGCGCTTGCTCCACGACCTTTGGATCACCTTTATAGTCCATCCAGATGCCGTCGAGGTACTTCGTGTCTTTGATGTCACCCATTGTGGTAAATGGCACATTGATGCCGCGATTGATATCGCTGTCGTCGCCCTCCTGCATCTTGGGTGTCAACACACCAATTACCTCAAAGCTGATTCCATTCAACCTGATCTTCTGACCAATCGGAAAGAGACCAGAGAAGAGCTTGGTCTTCGCCTCCGATCCGATAACAGTCACATGCACCCTCTGCTGCACATCAGCCTGCGTCAACAACCGCCCTTCGGCGAGTTCCATCTTCTGAATCGACTGGAGCTCCGGCATGATCCCCGAAACGTCCCAATTGAAGCTGTGTAGATCGTTCTGCACCGAAACCGTCTTGTACAGCGTCGGGGAAACACGCATCACGCCCGGGACCGTTTCCTGTATCCGCTCCACATCATCCTGTGTCAGCCGAACCTGGACGCCGGCTTTCTCGCCGCCAGCCTGCTCGCTGGTACGGCCCGGAAAAACACCGATCATGTTCGTCCCGAACTGCGCGAAGATATTCTCAAACGCCTGGCCAAACCCCGCGCCATATGCCAGAAGCAGGACAACCGTAGCGATTCCCCACGCCATACCAACAACAGTAATCATTGTGCGGCGACGATTGAATTTCATCGCCTCAATCGCTTGTCCGAAAATGTCGCTCAGCATCAGTCACTACTCCTTCCTGAGCGCTTCAACCGGCTCGAGCATCGCCGCCTGCCGAGCGGGATAAAGTCCCGCGACGATCCCACATAACATGAGAGAACCCATCGCCATCGCCGCCGACCACGGCACCAGCCGGGGCGGATCAAACCCCATGTCATTGTTTCCCACTACCGAACCCAGCGCTCCCATAAGCGCAGCCGCCCCAAGAATTCCAACCAGCCCGCTCAATCCCGTCAGCGTTAGCCCCTCAAGGAAAAACTGAAAGAGGATACTGCGATTCGTCGCGCCCAATGCCTTTCGCAGCCCAATCTCCTTCGTCCTTTCGCTCACCGTTACCAACATGATGTTAATAATTCCCACAGCCCCAAGAGCCAGAGTTACGATTCCCACGCCGCCCAGAAAAATGTCCATTGCGGTAAAGATCAGTCCCACCATGCGATTGGATTTGATCGTGTCCCACTCCTCGAAGGCCTCTTTTGCATGGGGATCAAATCCATGCCGCGAGGCGGTAATCTTGTGGACTTCAGCCTTTGCAGTCTCGTTCAATTCTGGTGTCAGAGGCTGATATTGAATCGACGTAATTGCATCCTGCGGCACATTGTCTCCCGTGATCGGGAAAAACTCCATCATGGTCGGAAGGGGGATATAGATCCTCTGATTGTCTCCGTCATTGTTGCCGCGCCCGATCTTCTTCGCTACACCGATCACCTGGAACCGATAGCCATTCAGTGTGATAAACGCACCCAGCGAGGGATGACCTGAAAAGAGCAGCTTCTCCATCTTTTGCCCAAGGACGACAACCTGAGTTCTATGGTCGAAATCGTATTGATTAAGAAACCTCCCCTGCGCAATTGGCAAGTTGCGTATATCGGGATAGTTCAGCTCAACGCCCATCACCTGACCACCGGCACTCGAAAATTCGCTCACCTGCTTCAGGTCGCTGCGTTGAATAAATGCCGTTACATTCCGCACATCGGGAGCGCCAGAGCGAATAGCCTCCTCGTCGCTGACTGTCAGTTTGTACGGATGCATTCCCACGTGCTGCTCTGGCAACACAGGAATCGTGCCACCCCACATCATGATCACGTCAGTACCTAGCTCCGCAAGGCCGCGGCGTTGTCCGGAACGAAATCCCTCGCCCAGACCGATCAGCAACAACAGTGACGCCACTCCCCACGCAATCCCGAACATCGTTAGAAAAGACCGCAGCTTATTCGCACCAATCGAGCGAAATACCTGGGCAAGAATGTTCAGAAAAGCTCGCATAACAGTGGTTTGACGGTAACTCCCTTAGTTCGTTACGCAAATCCGTACCGAACAGTTCCCTTTTGTTAATAGGCGTTTATGATTTTTCCGACGCTCGCGATCTGCCTGAAATCCTGGAAAACCCTACGACGAAGTGTTCTTCACCAACGCAGGGACGTCGGGATCGGGCTCTTGTTTTACCTCAAGTCCAAGAGCGCGCAGAAACCTCTCTACAGCCTTCAATGCCGGCTCCGATGCGGCGACGGGATACAACAGTCGCACTGCCCGCAAAATACTGGAGCTACTTCGAACCAGTTCACCGCGCACGGCAACGCACCGCTCCGGCCGATACACACACGAGGCAAGGTCTGTAATGCTCAACGAGCAGCTTGGCGTGCACAGGATGGTCTTCGGTGGGGCCATGCGATCGATCATGCTGAAGATCTCAAGCTTTGACTCTAACTCATCCGGCACAAAGTCGACTGCAAGGTCGGCCTTTCGAACTGCATCTTCGACTGTCGATGCAAGTGATAAAGAACCCACCGTGCCCAGCGAAGTCAGATCTGCATAGTCGGCCTCCGCCTTACGCAGATTAGCCGGCATCACATCTTCCAACACAACGTCGAAACCTGCCGCAGCACAGGCAAGCGCAAATCCCCGCCCTGCAACTCCCGCTCCAATCACGGCTACCGTGCGAATTTCGAAAGCAGCTGCGGCGCCAGCCGCACCATTCACTTTTTGCTCGCCACCGCAGCGATAACCGATTCATAGCTCGGCTCCGCGGCTTTAATGTGGGAGGCCACACGCTGGCGTTCGTCCTCGGTCAACGAAGGTAGCACTGCAAGAATCCTGCGCAGTGTCACCGAGATATCGTCAACGTAGTTCATAGTGCGGATGGCTTCGCCAGAGAGAGGCATGTCGTGTTGCTCCTGAAATTTCGTAATAGAAATATAACTTCCTCACCAGTCTAAACGTTCGCGCCCAGCTCTGCCCGCTTCGAAGCCTCTTCCACCGGTTTTCCCGCCTCTTCACCCTCCACCGGCTTCTCATAACCGTCACGGTCTGTCATCTCCATTATCGCCGCCAGCTTCTTCGCGAAATCCGGATGGACGGCATGCAGCCCATATCGCCAGGTCCAGTTTCCTGACTCCGCCGACGGCGTATTCATTCGCGCCTCACTCCCCAGATGGAGCACATCCTGCATAGGAAACACGCACAAATTCGCCACCGACCGCGCCGCTGCCCGCATCATCGCCCACACGATGTCTCCCTCATGCTCGATCGTCTGCAGATACGTCTGCACATGCGCTCGTTCGGACTCCGTCGCATCCTCGCGCCACCATCCAAGCGTCGTGTTGTTATCGTGAGTTCCCGTGTATGCCACCGTATTCGGCACATAACGATGCGGCAGATACAAATGTGAGCCGCGATCAATAAATCCAAATTGAAGAATTCGCATCCCCGGCATACCGAAATGTTCCCGCAACTCATCAACCTCTGGAGTAATGAGTCCGAGATCCTCTGCGACAAAAGGCAGATTTCCAAAGACCTCCCGCAGCCGCTGAAACAGCTCGTGCCCCGGAGCCTTCACCCACTGCCCATTGATCGCTGTCTCCTCATCGGCCGGAATTGACCAGTACGCCTCAAACCCGCGAAAGTGATCCAGCCGAATTACGTCATACAGCGTCAATGCTCGTCGAATCCGTGCAACCCACCAGTCAAATCCACGCTCCTTTAGCAACCCCCATCTGTACAAAGGGTTACCCCAGCGCTGTCCAGTCGCAGAAAAATAATCCGGTGGTACCCCGGATACGCGCACCGGCTTCAACTCTTCATCAAGTTCGAAAAGCTCAGGATGCGTCCACACGTCCGCGCTATCCATGTTCACAAAGATCGCCACATCGCCCAGAATTCGAATCTTGTGTTCGGCACAATAACTCCGGAGTGCACACCACTGCTCATTGAAGAAAAACTGGACCACCTGCTCAATAGCCAGCTCCCTTCCATGCTTGTTCAGCACGTTCGCCATCGCGTCGCCCTGCCGCCGGGCATATTTGGCTGGCCACTCATTCCAGCTTGCATACTTGTAGATTCGCCGCAGTACGTTGAACAGCGCGTAGTCCGGCAGCCAGGAGATATTTTCCTGACAGAACTTCTGAAATTTCGCTCGCTGATCACTCAAAGCATGATCGAGAAAATTTCCAGCCGCCTCCTCGACCAAAGGCAGCTTCAGACGATGGGCTGCTCCAAAATCTGCTGGCCCATCGTGCCCGGGAAGTCCGGCAATACGTTCCCGCGCAATCCAGCCATCCCGGACCAGCAATTCCAGGCTGATCAGCA
>Ga0206920_1061_pt2 | contig 29697 bp, 22 predicted proteins | sample Alteio_BWOrgHeat_65_FD_152934 | JGI IMG/M metagenome (GOLD analysis project Ga0206920, IMG submission 152934) | Enriched cells from forest soil in Barre Woods Harvard Forest LTER site, Petersham, Massachusetts, United States -... | ecosystem: Environmental > Terrestrial > Soil > Temperate forest >...
GTGTTTGTACGGACCAATGCGGAAACAATTTTGGTGTTTTCATGAAGCCCTCCTACGATTGGACGCAGCAAAGTTTTGACTTTAAAGCGCTCAGCCGTGAAGAAGGCTGGGGAGCGACTTTGGAATCGGATGATTTCGCTGATCATTTAAAAGAAGTGGTCTTGATGAAGTGGGAAAACGGAACCAACAACGTGGCGGGTATGTACCACATTGATTACTGGGTCGACAAAGTTGAGTTTTATTAATAGCGCATTTGCTTTCTGTGACAACGCACTCGAGGTTTATTTTGGGTTTTAAATTAAAACTATTTATCACCGCCCTGGGATTGGCCCTGTTCAGCGCTTTAACGCTGACCACCGTCCAAGCTCATCCTTTAGAAGAATTGGGCCCGGATAGCGCGCTGTATCAACGCGTTAAAAAGCTGGAAAACTATAATTTGTTAGACCCGCAAGACCGTCAGGTTTTGGACGAGGGCAAATATGTCACGCGTTTGGAATTGGCTTTTTATACTGAAAAGGCTAAGGCGAAGTTTGAAAAGCCGGAGTTGGGCACTCCCGGCACGATTAGCGTGCCTGTGGCCACCGCGGTTCCGACGGCGGCACCGATGACCGCCGCTTCGCCGGTTCCGACTGTCCCTGAAGTTCCGACCGCGACCGCCGTTCCTTATACCTATGTGGATCCGCAAGTGCGGATGGAAATTGACCAGTTATTAAAAGAACTCAAAAACGAATCAGCGGACCTGCGTAATCATTGGGTTCAGGAAGACCAGCGCATTAAGGACCGTCAAAAAGAAATCGACGCTTTAAACACGGTTCAAGACAGCTTGAATGAAGACGCTCGAAAAGCTAACGGCAAAATGAAAATGCCGACCTTTGATAGCGTTGCCCGGTTTAATTTTGAAAATGTTGATTTGACCGGACCTTCCATACCGGTGACGGGCACCGCGAAGATTAACGGCATTCAAGAATCTCCTATTCCCTCGGCTAACGCGATTCGTGTTTATCAAATGGATGAAATTCGCATGACCACTGACTTAAACGGGGTTGGTTCCTTCTCGCTGGGATTGGGCGCGGCCCTTTCGGATTCCAACGCTTCCGCCAGCGGATTCCCCAGCCAATACAGCGCGCCTTCCTCGATCTATGTGTTCAACCCGGATTTTTCCACGCAGTTTGACGGGCCCCTAGGTCAATGGAATACCCATTTCGCCGTAGAGTCTTATACGGGCGCTTTGACTTTGGGCGATTTCAGCCGCGGTGTTCAACCCTCCTCACTTAAATTAGATCAACAGCCGTTTGATATCCGTAGAGCTTCAGATGACAAAGACTCAAAAATTTGGGATGACTATATGACTAATTTGACTGCAGTTCAGTCCAATTATGCCAGCGGTAATATTCAATCCACCTATGACCGCGTGTTTGACGGTGTTTATGGTGTGGGGAATAACCTGCCCTTTATTGGCGGTGATACCCGTTTAATTCTTTTCGCGGGCCGCATGGGAACCACTGAACTTCAAAGCCAACGCTGGGAAGAGGGCGCGAAAATCGACAGCTCTCTTTTTATTCCTGGTCTGCGCGGGGATATCAGCACGGAATGGGTAAATGATAATTTTGTGACTTCTTTCGCTGCACCTGAATTGAATCTGAAAAGCTATCAAGCGACTTTGAATTACAGCCAGGATTTGTTTAACGTGAATTTAGAGGCGGGATTCTCCAGCCTTTACACGGGAGTTTATGACGTCACTCCTCTCAACACTGCTGGAACTCCCACGAACACCGCTCTCGAAGCTCCGGCGGTTCAAGCCTCTGTCTCTTATTATCCTTTCGCTTTCTTCTACACCGCGATTAGCGATAGTTTTGCCAACATGCAAAGTAAGGTCGCTATGGCGGGCGTTCATTTTGACCAATATGGTTTAACCAACTCGCCCAGCACGGCCTACGACGCTTACGGCTGGATTGGTGAAGCAGATACTTTGGTTACTGACCGTTACGGGTGGCGCGCTAACCTGGGTTGGAACGGCCGTCAGCAAACCTGGATGAAAAAATGGCCCTCTTTCCTGGACGCTTTTGTGGTGAATTTAAATGTCAGCTCTAAAAATGAGTATGTCGCTGAATACGACCAATTTGGCTACAACGTGGTGGAAGCCATCAACATGACTTCTCTTTATTATCCGGATGATGAAGGGCTTTGGGGTTTGAACTTCTGGGGCGGTTACGGTGAAGGCGGCATTCAAAACTGGTATCCTGTGCGTGAAAGCTACATCACTAATATTGAGGCTTTCCGTAATGACGGCGGTCTGCCCGCGGCGGATACGGTCCGCTACCAATACACTTTAAGCTCCGAGCGGGTTCCGCTCATTATGCCTTATGACAATCACGGAAACATTATTACTCCCCCCAGCGGATCAGTAACTTTTAACCCGGTGACGAATACCTACTCGAATGGCGTGACAGCCGGCAAGACCTCGGCGGGTTACACTAACTTTTACGTTATTCCCGACATCAAAACTTATAACTACATCACTTTAACTACTAAGGTTGAGTTTAATAAGTTAATGGGCATTACTACTCCTATCTACGGTTCCTTCTTTTTTACCGATAACAACGTGGTTGGCAGTTCTTCCGTTACTCAGCCGACGGGCGCGCCGGCTAACGGATCACAGCTCTTCGATCAAACTGTTTTTGATTTTACCGGCATGTTCCAAATTTTCAGAAACGTGAATTTGTTGGGTGATTACGGTCTTGAACTTTGGAATTCCAAATACACTTTCCCTTATATCAACTACCGAACAGACTCTGTCGGCGCTGGCTTCGCTTATGACATTCCCTGGGGTGGGGCAAAGTGGGAATTCCGCTACAAGCATTTGGTTTTCTCCGATCAGTATGTGCCGTTGAATGATTATCAGGCGGATCAGATATTTTCGACGGTCAGGTTCTTGTTTTGAGGAAAGAGCGCATGATGAAGAGTGGATTTAAAAATTTAATGATTGTGGCTTTAACCGCGTTCGCCATGCCCGTTTGGGCGGGGCATGGAACCCTTTTGTCCATTGACCGTGACGCTGAGTTAAACGCCGATCTTCATAATCTGGTGACCGCCGGCTGGATTGACGCGCCCGGGAAAAACGTTGAACAATTAACCAACATTGAAGTCGCTCAGCTTACGGCCCAGGCCGGCAACTCGGTTCCTTTGCCCGCGCCTTCGCTGGATGCGGGGCTGCCTCCCATGATGTCCACGCCAGGTTTGCCCTCTGCCGACTCGCCAGGTCTTCCGTCCATGAACTCAAACGGTATGCCCAATCCGGGAGTGGCTTTGCCGAACATGATGATGATGCCGGGTTCTACGCCCAGCTCCGCTGATTTAATCGCGGGAAAAAGTTTAAAGCAGCTGGTGGGCGAGTTTAAGAGCGAATTGGCCGCGATGGGTGTGGATACGGTTCAGATTGAGGACCGCATTTACGCGCTTCAACACAACAATGAGTCGCTGGCAGATCTGCAAAAACTCTATTTACAGCGCACCGGCACGGACGTGACGGGTTCTTCGCGTGGCTATTTAAATGAATACCGTGGTTTTGGCACCGCCGCCCAGTATGGTCCGGCTGTTTATAACGACGCTATTTTTGGCGAGCTAGATTTGAAGAGTGTCCCTGTTCCTTCCGTTCTTTTTGACGCCCGCATCCGTTTGTGGAGAACGATCGGGTTTTATAACCAGGATCCGATTGAGAAAAACGGCGGAACTCTTTTCGATTTGAGATGGCTGTCTTTGGGCAACTACAACCCCTATGTCAGCGTCACCGCCGGCGACTTTTTACTGCATTACACTCCGCTTACCCTTTGGAACTACGAAGTTCCTGTTTACAACTTTATTGAGCCTATTTCTTTCTACCGCAACCGTAAGAACGTTGAGGAAATGGTCTCCATGAATTACGACCAGGACTGGCGGCTTCGCGGGTTCCAATTATTTACTTATCCCAAATTTGATAAAGGTTCTTTTGTCAGCAGCTTTGACGCGCAAGCCATGGCCGGGCCGATTAGCGAACAGGATCCTTTCCATTTCGGCAGCTATTTCGGCGGCGGGGAAGCGGCTATCCGCTTTTTCGAAGATGGGTTGGAGTTTAAAACGGCGGGCTTGGCGCTGTGGGATGACACTGGAACGGTTAATCCAGCGCCCGCGACCACGCTCTATGTGCCCAAGGCTTATCAAATCGGCAGTATCTCCACCAAGATTGTTTTGTCTTTCGCCAAAGACATCAACATTACGGCAACCGCTGAAGGCGCGGACAGCAACTATAATGACAACGAGAATACGATTATTAACAGCGCCGCCGCCACCCAGAGCCTAGTGAATGACGCGGCCTTTAGGGGTGTGGCGCAAATTAATATCTTGGGTTTCCATCTGGAAGGTAAATACTTAGATACCGGTTCTTACTTCTATTCTCCCGGTGCTCAGACTAACCGCTGGACTCCGTCGGGCATCACGCCCGGTTATTTCCACAGCGATAATTTCTGGGAAGATGAAGCGCTCATCGGCTACCGCGATAATTTCCTTTTCCAAAATTTTGGAGGCGTGGGCCGTCCCTCTTTCGCGCCTTATGACCGCATGACGGAAAACATTCTGCCTTACGGCGACGCCACTCCGAACCGTCAGGGCTTTATCACGGATATGACTTTTGACATCGGCAATCACGGCTGGTTAAAACCGCAAGTTTCGGCCATTGTTCAAATGCAGGAAATTCAACCGAACTTGGTTTACAACCCCTTGCAGACCCAAATGCTCCCGGTGGATAGCGCGAGCAACACAGCCGCGGCCCGCGTCTTTAACGGATTTGAAACCGCTTTGACTATCGATTTCGCTAAAGCTTTCGATTTAACCGATCACACCTTTAAGATTGCCGGCGACTATAAATATCAGGATACCAATTTGGGCGTGGCGGGATTGCCGGATTACACAGTGAGCAGCTACATCGCTTCGCTGGATTTTAATCCGCCGATCGCTGGTTTTGACTTCTTGGTGCTTTCCACTTCTTTCGAATTTTCTGAGTCGATGGGCGGGGAATACACCTTGACCAATCAGGGTAATCCGCCTTCTTTGGCCTCTTATAGTTTCTTCCTGAACAGCCAGGATTTGGGCAGCTACAGCTACCAATCGCTTAACATCACTAAAACGACATGGGCCTTTGGTTTCATGTATCCCTTGAGCAAAACCGTTCAGTTCCACGGTGACTACTTTATTAACCAGTATGTTTGGACCGACAATCCCGCTTACAGCCGTTGGGAAGATATATGGAGATTCAGTTATGAAGCCCGCTTCTAAACTTTATCTTCTACCCGCGCTGATGTTCTTCCTGGCAACAGGAGAAATAGCCGCGTCTACCAGCGCCGATCTTTTTAAGGCGGTTCCGGCTGGTGATGCCACTTATGTCAAACTTCAAACCCTGGAATTGGCTGGATTGATTCCCGCCGGCGCCGCGGATAAAACCCTGACCCGCTATGAAGTGGCCGATTTGATTTTGAACGCCCAGAAAAACTATAAAGCGATTGTGGTCGCGGACGCCAACATGACGCCGTCAGTTCCGGCTTCGACCAGTCCTTCTGTCAGCGATGCCATGCCTTCAGCCGCCGCGGCTGACAGCGCCGAAGATTACTCCACTCCGCCGCCGCCTTCCGAAAGTGTTATGAACAGTGACCCTGCGGCCGCCGCCGCTACGCCGCCGCCCGTCGCGCCTACGCCTAAACCCACACCTAATTACGCGCTGCATCCGGAATTGCTGGTCAATGCTGAGGCCGCTTTGAAATCGCTGGATGAAGCTTATGAATTGGAACTGTTGGCGGTCATGCAGGCCAAGGGTGTCATGCTGGATGATTTAAATAAAGCTGAAGCCGATCAATATCAGCTTTGGCGCGATGTGAAGTCTGTTACCGAATCACCCAGTGTGGCAATACATGGCGTTGGAAGAATGTTTGGTGTCTCCGAAAATGTTTACGGCAATTTTTCTCTGACTGGCCGGGCGTTGACTATTACTGGGGGCAAAGCGACAACCGTTTCTACGGGCCCGGTTTATATCACCAATCCCGAAAGCCAATACATGAATGGCTATCTCGATTTAAATTTGACGGGAACGATTACCAAACAATTGCAGTGGGATTCGATTCTTCGTTTGGGCACTTCGGCCCTGCCTTTGACGGGAACCTTCCAGGGCAACAACTCCTTTGACACAGTCAATAACACGAATTACGACACGATGAACTTCCGCTGGATCTCCCTGCACTTTAGCCCCGATTTCATGCAGGCTGATTTGGGTGACTTTTATGAATCCTATACACCGCTTACTCTTTGGAATCGAAACAATCTGGATGTTTATTACAAACCCGAACCCATGGCGCGCCAGGATGATCAATATAAGTATGAGAGCTTCTTTAACCATGAACCGGACTGGCCTTTCCGCGGTATTCGTTTAGGCACGGCCCTGGGATGGCCTGATTCTAATTTCCTGGACCGCTTTAAGGTTTCGGGCTTTATTCACATGATCCGAAATGGTTTTAACGATTGGCCAAACTTTGGTTGGTTGTTTCCGGCGGATTCGCCAGCTGGTTTGGAAAACGCCGACAACACGGTTCGGCATACCAATATGAGTACGGATTTCATTTATGCGGGCCACGCCGAATTGGATCTTAAGAAATGGTACATGGGTGATCTCTCGGTTCAATTTTCGGGTAACGCTTATGTAGTTATTTTGGACCAGTTATACAACCCGAATGAGCAGGTGGAGGAGCTTTATTATCCTCTGCCCTTTACCGGCTTTGGCTCGGCGCAGCCTGTCATTGAATATAGCTACAACAAGTTTGACCCCAATACCTGGGCCCATCAATACCGCATCAGCAGTTTCAAACCCGAAATTAAAATTGGATTTGGCGGGGATGTGTACTTAGGTGCGCAGTACGAAGGTTCTTTCGCTGAGTATCAGGATGACAAAACTAATCAAGCCCGAACGGTCAGCGACTTCGCGGTTTTCGCGAACCCTTACCTTCAATTTGACGACTCGAAAATCACATTTGATGTGGTTAACGTAGGCCCTAACTATTATTCGCCTTTAGCTCAAGCGCGGCAGGATTACATTTCTCTTTTGTCGTCCGGCAACAGTACGACGGTTATGCCGGGCGCGTCGGTTTTTAGCGCCCCTCTTCGAGGCCAATATTTCTTGCTCGATCAAAGAACGAACCAGGTTGCTGGCGCGTCTTCGCCTTCCTTGGTGGATTTCATTGGTGTTCCACGGGCTAACGCCATTTACAGCTATTACGACCGCACCCAAGACAACGTGTTTCCCTATGGGTTGGCGACCCCCAACCGTCAGGGAATTGGTTTTGATTTTGACCTGAAATCCATGCCGGATAAGAACTTTAAACTTCCGGGCGCTGTGTACTTCTTAAACGAAATCAGTGGTAACCTTGTGGTGAACAGTGCGGGCAATGCTTTTACGGTAGTAGATGCTAATAACGGAGTGGCTCCGAACCGCAGTTTTGTTTATGTGAATGTGGGTCCCTCTTATGATTTCGGCCCCGCGCTTCAATTGAAGACCCCGTTTGAGTTTGGGACCAATGTTCGCTATGAGCAAACCAACAGCCAGGTCGGAACACTGACTGATTTTTGGTGGTTAAGCGGATTGAAGGTTGGTCTCTTCCCGTGGTGGGAAATGACCGCAGCGGTCGGCCTCAAATCGGCGAAGGGTTCGGATATGGGTGTGGCCGGAACCACTTTGGCCCGCTACAGTTATATGTATAACAATCAGGATTTAGGCAGCTACTCGGTGTTTACGGTGGATGATTCGGTGAATGATTTAATGCTCTCCACTACGTTTAACATGGACAGTCATTCGAAACTGCATTTTGATTACAGTTTTGAGACAGGCACTAACAACGGATCCTCTAATGGATCCACCACCACCTCGGGCGTAGCCCCGGGTTATGTGTTTAACGGAAGCGTGAACAATCAGTACGTGGAGACGACTTATGAAATTGAATTTTAAAGTTTTATTCGGACTTGGCTTTGTGGCCGTTGGATTTATCTGGCAAGGCTGTCAGTATCAGCCGCCTTCCGCCGCGCCTTTATCCTCTCCTGCTGTCGACCAACTTTCTTTATTAAACATCACGGGCGCCAGCTTGGGCCCGGTGGTCGGCGGCAATATCAGCAATTTGATGAATACCAATCTGTACACTCATACGGGTGAACCCGCGATTACGACAGCCAATTGTTTGGTTAAAGCTTCCAGCTATGGAATGACTCCCGTTACGGTGATCAGCGGACCATTGCCTTTCGAGCTCATCACACCGACTCCTGTTTTCAATCCAGAAACTCATCCTTTTGTCGCCTCCAGTTACGGGACCTCGGTTTGGCAGGGTTTTTACAATTACTCAATTATTCAAACCGGATTAACAAACACGACCAATCAATATGGCATTCATGTTACCGGGTTTATCAACGACCCCGAAAATGCCCTTTACCCCCCTGGCCCGGGCAATCCCGATCCCATTGCCTTTGAAATTTTCCCCTACTTCGGAACGGCCGGGTTTAACGGCATTGCTTCGACTTATGATATTTCTCCCTTTCAGGGAATTGAGTTTTACGTCAATGTTTCCTCGGTTGACACAGCTGTGGACCGTGTGTTTTTGGTCAGCGGCCTGCAAGACTCGCCGAGAAGCGCGAACCCGCCAGTCGGAGTTTGCGGTGACCCAGACCGCCCGGATGACGGCCATTGCTTTGACGCCTTCCAATACGATTACACTAACAGCCCCCGCGACCAATGGGTTTTGGTTCAAAAAAATTGGAGTGATTTCAAACAATATGGCTTTGGTTCGCCTATGACTCCGCCGACCTTAACTGGCACCAATCTTCAACAAGTGGTAGGCTTTGAGTGGGCTGAAACTAACGGGTCACAAGCGGGACCCATTACCATTAACTATTCTTTGTCGGGAATCAGGTTCTTTTAAGTAGAAAAGGAATAAGAAGATGAACAAAAAAATGATGTTGGCTTTTATGGCAGTAGTGGTGATTGGTCTGAGCTTTATCACGGCAAGCTCGCTCTTGACGGGTTGCGCGGGCCAGCTGCCATCAGCTACCACCTATGTTCAAACCTCGACCATTACCAACACGCCATCACCCACAAGGACCCCGACGGCCACCAACACGCCTTAAATCAGGCCTAAAAATTAGCCGCTTCAATAAAGCCCGATAACTTCGGGCTTTTTTTGTTTAAGCCAAAATTCGGCAAAAAGCCAAGCTGTTCTTGGACTTTTAAAGGGTCTTGCTATACTACGACCCCTCAAACCAAGGAGTTTTAAACTTGTCGCTCGACCACATCCGTAATTTTTGCATCATCGCCCATATTGACCATGGCAAAAGCACACTGGCAGACCGGTTATTGGAATTTACCGGCGCTATCCCGCCCCGGGAAATGCGCGCCCAGTTGATGGATCAAATGGATCTCGAACGCGAGCGCGGGATCACGATTAAAGCTAAAGCGGTCCGTTTCTTTTATAAAGCCAAAGACGGCAAAAAGTATGAGATGAACCTGATTGATACACCGGGCCATGTGGACTTTAACTACGAAGTTTCCCGAAGCCTGAAAGCCTGTGAAGGCGCGCTTCTTCTCATTGACGCTTCCCAGGGTGTGGAAGCCCAAACCCTGGCGAACGCTTATTTAGCCTCTGACCAAAATTTAGCCATTATTCCCGTGATCAACAAAATCGACCTGCCCTCCGCTGATGTGGAACGCTGTAAAAAGCAAATGGAAGATTCTCTGGCGATCGACGGCTCTGAAGCGGTGTTGGCTTCCGCTAAAGAAGGTATTGGCATTGAGGAAATACTCGAAGCCGTCGTGACAAAGGTGCCGCCGCCGACCGGCGTGGTAGAAGAACCTCTTAAGGCGCTCATCTTTGACTCTATGTTCGATATTTACCGGGGCGTGATGATTTTCGTCCGCGTGATCAATGGCACCATCAAAAAAGGCACCAAGATGAAGTTCATGGTGACTGGCAAAGTCTTTGAAGTAGAAGAAATCGGCGTTTTTAAACCCAAGATGGAAAAGTCTGACCAATTATCCGCCGGTGAAGTCGGATATATTTCCGCCAACATTAAAGAAGTGGCTGACGCCAAAGTGGGCGACACGATTACGGATGAAACCAATCCCACAGCGGAAGCTCTGCCTGGTTTTAAAGATGTTTTGCCCATGGTTTTTTGCGGCCTTTACCCGGTGAGCACCGATGATTACGCGAAATTGAAAGAAGCTTTATCCAAACTCAAGCTTTCCGACGCGGCCTTGTCCTACGAACCTGAAACCTCTTTGGCTCTTTCCTTTGGTTTTCGCTGCGGCTTTTTGGGATTGCTTCATATGGAAATTGTTCAAGAACGTTTAGAACGTGAATATGACCTTAATTTGATCGCTACGGCTCCGAGCGTTATTTATAAGATTAAAAAGACGAACGGCGAAGAAGTGGTCATTGATAATCCGTCTGAGTTGCCTGACCCCACTTTAATCGACGCTATTTTTGAGCCTTATATCGACGCTAAAATTATCGTGCCGGCTGACTACATTGGTGTGGTGATGACACTGTGCCAGGAAAAACGCGGCATTCACAAGAACACCAGCTTTATTGATACGACCCGCGCGGTCATCGCCTATGAACTGCCTTTGGCTGAAGTGGTGATGGACTTTTTTGACAAACTCAAAAGCGCCACCAAAGGCTATGCCTCGCTTGATTATGAACCGATCGGTTATCAAGAAGGCCATATTGTTAAGGTTGATATTCTTCTCAATAATGAGCCTGTCGACGCGCTTTCGTTTATGGTTCACCGGGATAAAGCGGAAAACCGGGGCCGGGGTATCGCCGAAAAACTTAAAGAAATTATTCCTACTCAAATGTTCGAAGTCCCTATTCAGGCGGCCATTGGCGGCAAGGTGATTGCCCGCGAAACGGTTCGGGCCCGGCGTAAAGACGTTTTGGCCAAGTGTTATGGCGGTGATATCAGCCGTAAGCGCAAACTCCTCGATAAGCAAAAAGAGGGTAAAAAGCGCATGAAAAACATCGGATCCGTTGAAATCCCACAGGAAGCTTTCATGGCGGTTCTAAAAGTAGAGGACTAACGTCTAAATCCGTAGAAATCATAAGGAGTCTGTCTTGGAAAATTTAAACCAATATCTCTATATCGGCGCCGCGATTTTGACGGTGGTTCAAATGCTGCTGATGTGGGTTTTCCCCAGCGTCCGTAAAAATCCAGCCCACGCCGGAACGATTGAGACACTCGACTCGCTTTGGGTGGCTATGGTGGTGGCTTTGTCCCTGAAGGCGGTTTTGGTTCAACCTTTCACCATTCCGTCAGGCTCCATGGAAGATACGCTGGAAATTGGCGACTACATTTTGGTTAAAAAGTATGAGTACGGCTATTCCTTACTTAACGCGACGGAACGTTTCCTCGAATTCAAGAAGCCCCAGCGCCATGACATTGTGGTTTTCGTGTTTCCTTTGGACCACAGCAAAGACTACATCAAACGCTGTATCGGCATTCCGGGCGATGTGATTCAAGAAAAAAACAAAGTGCTTTATGTGAACGGTGTGAAGCAGGACGAGCCTTATGTGATTCATACCTCGCCGGAAATTTTGCCCAAGGGCGATTATTTGGGCGGCAACCGGGATAGCTTTGGCCCGGTCACCGTGGAACCGGGACACTATTTCATGATGGGCGACAACCGCGACAATAGCTATGATTCCCGCTACTGGGGACAATTGGACGAGAAGCTGATCAAGGGCAGAGCCTGGGTGATTTATTGGCATAGCGTAAATTTTAACCCCGACTTGAGCCGTATGTTTCATGTGGTGAATTAAACTATTCACCTTTTTGGAGTTTTAGTTTGAACGCCTATCTTCATATTCCTTTTTGCACTTCTATTTGCAGCTACTGCGATTTCACTTCCTTCGCGGGACAAGAAACCAAAATGTCCCGCTATGTGGACGCGCTTTGCGCTGAGATTCAATCCTCAAATCTCGAGGGGCCGCTTCAAACTGTTTATTTTGGCGGCGGCACACCTTCGCTGCTGCTTCCTGAAAAGCTCGAACTCATTTTAAAAACACTTCATAAAAAAGCGGGTTTCGCGGCTGACATTGAAATCTCCATGGAAGCCAATCCTGAAACAGTAGATCTGACCCGCCTTCAAAGCTACAGAGACTTCGGCGTGAACCGCCTGAGCTTTGGCGCGCAGGCTTTTCAAACTGAAATCCTTAAAAAATTAGGCCGCGGTCATGATTGGGCCCGGGTAGAAAAAGCTTTCGCCGACGCGCGGCAGGCGGGGTTTACCAATATCAATTTAGACCTCATGTTCGGCCTGGCGGGTCAGAGTTTCGATCAGTTTCAAGAATCAGTTCGAAAAGTATGTGAACTCCGTCCTGAACATATCTCGATGTACGCTTTACAGGTAGAAGAGGGGACGCCTCTGGCCCGGCAAGTAGATGAGGGACTCGAATTACCCAGTGAAGACCAGGTGGCGGATGAATATGCCTGGGCTCAAACTTATCTTCTCGCGCTGGGTTATGAACAATACGAAGTCTCCAACTTTTCCAATCCGGGTAAAGCTTGCCGTCATAATTGGAATATCTGGCGGGGCGAGGATTATTGGGGTTTTGGTCTTTCGGCGGTTGGTACGGTGGGCAATGTGCGTCATGGCCATGGTGAGGATTTAATGGCGTATATCGAGAAGGCCCCTCAAGGCTATGAATCGCTTTTGGAAAAAGAAGTTCTTACCGAACCCATTCGTGCTTGGGAAAGAATTATGCTTCAGTTTCGAACTCAAGAAGGAGTGCTGGAGAGGGACGTGGAAGCTTATGTTCGCTCTCAAGGTGGTTCTTCCTATAAAGAGCGGTTTAACCGCTTTGAAAAAGAGGGGTTTATCTCTTTGATAGATGGTCGTTATCGGGCGACCTCAAAGGGTTATTTTGTCCTGAACGGAATTCTTGAAACCCTGATGGTATAAGCCTTTTCGACAGCTTTTGCGTTGGGTGAAACGTTGACTTTCCAAATGGCATACCTATTATGTCACCTCCGGGGAGCCTCAAAGCCCTGGTTTAAATAGAGGAGAAGTACCGGATGAGCGAACAAGTGATCAATCCAGCGGGCGACGCGGCTCAAACGCCTGAAACCCCAGTGGAAAACACGGCGGCTCCAGCGGCTGGCGGCGATGAATGGCAAAAGAAGCACGATGAAGTGAAAGAAAAGTTGCTGTGGATGACCGCGGATTTTGAGAATTACAAGAAGCGGGCCTTGAAGGACAAGGAAGACCACCTTAAATTCTCACAGGCCGGTCTTCTGAAAGAAGTTTTGCTGGTGGCGGACAACCTGGAAAGAGCTTTATTGGCTCTTCCGGCGGACGACAACGATAAGGGTCTTTTAAGCCTGAAACAGGGCGTGGATTTAACCCTCAAGCAGTTCAACTCGATCTTGGCGAAGTACAATGTGACGAAAATCAAAGCCAAGGGCGAAAAGTTTGACCCCCATCAACATGAAGTGATGTTTCAAGAAGAGACGACTGAGTTCCCAGACGGAACCGTTCTGGAAGAACTGCAAAGCGGTTATATGCTGCATGACCGGGTTTTGCGCCCGGCGATGGTCAAAATCGCTAAGAATTCATAAATAGATTTAAGGAGCATCGATATGGCCTCAAATAAAGTTTTAGGTATCGACTTAGGAACGACGAATTCGTGTATGTCCATCATGGAAGGCGGCGAGCCGGTAGTGATCGCCAACGCTGAAGGCGCGCGAACGACCCCGTCCGTAGTTGGTTTTACCAAGTCTGGCGAACGTTTAGTGGGCCGCGTAGCGAAGAACCAAGCTATCACCAACCCGACGAACACCGTGTTTTCCATCAAGCGTTTCATGGGCCGCAAGCTGCATGACCCTGAAGTGGAAATGGACAAAAAATTAGTACCTTACAACCTGAAGGAAGCCTCCAACGGCGACGTTCGGGTGAAGATTGACGATAAAGAATTTTCCCCGCCGGAAGTTTCGGCCATGATTTTGCAAAAACTCAAGGCTGACGCGGAAGCTTATTTGGGAAGCCCCATCACCGAAGCGGTCATTACAGTTCCGGCCTACTTCAATGACGCTCAGCGTCAGGCCACCAAAGACGCCGGCAAAATCGCCGGTCTCGAAGTGCTCCGTATTATTAACGAACCGACCGCGGCCGCTTTGGCCTATGGTTTGGATAAACAGCAAAAGAACGAAAAGATCGCGGTCTATGACTTGGGCGGCGGAACCTTTGACGTTTCCGTTCTCGAGTTGGGCGATGGCGTGTTTGAAGTGAAGTCGACCAATGGGGATACTCATTTGGGCGGCGATGACTTTGACCAACGTATCATCCAATGGTTGATCGATGAGTTTAAAAAAGAAACCGGCGTTGATTTGAAGAACGACCGCATGGCGCTTCAGCGTTTAAAAGAAGCGGCTGAAAAGGCCAAGATTGAGTTGTCCTCTTCCAATGAAACCGACATTAACCTGCCCTTCATTACGGCGGATGCTTCGGGTCCGAAGCATTTGAACGTGAAGTTGACCCGTTCCAAATTGGAACAACTGGTGATGGACATGGTCGACAAGACCATGGAACCTTGCCGCAAAGCGCTCAAAGACGCGGGCCTCTCCGTGGACGATATTCATGAAGTGGTGCTGGTCGGTGGCATGACCCGTATGCCTTTAGTTCAAAAGGCCGTGAAAGACTTCTTTAAAAAGGAACCGCATAAGGGTGTGAACCCAGATGAAGTGGTCGCCATCGGTGCGGCGGTTCAGGGCGGCGTTTTGAAGGGTGAAGTGAAGGACGTTCTCTTGCTGGACGTGACTCCTTTGTCCCTCGGCGTTGAAACCATGGGCGGTGTGATGACCAAAGTCATCGAACGCAACACGACGATCCCGGCGAAAAAGAGCCAAGTGTTTTCGACGGCTTCGGACAGCCAACCGGCGGTTTCCATTCACGTGCTTCAAGGTGAACGCGAATTCGCTAATGATAACCGTACGCTCGGCAAGTTTGACCTGGTGGGTATCCCGCCAGCGCCGCGCGGCGTGCCGCAAATCGAGGTTTCTTTTAATATCGACGCCAACGGTATTCTGCATGTGGGCGCCAAGGATTTAGGCACAGGCAAGGAGCAGGCGATTCAAATCACGCCTTCTTCCGGCTTGTCAGAAGAAGAAATCAAGAAGATGCAAAAAGACGCGGAAATTCACGCGGAAGAAGACAAGAAGAAGAAAGAAAAGATCGAAACGAAGAATCACGCGGATACTTTGGTCTATTCCACCGAGAAGGCTTTGAAGGAATATGGCGACAAGGTTGACGCGGATACCAAGAAGAAAATTGAAGAGAAACTCGAAGAGCTCAAGAAGGTGATGGCTGGCGATGATTCGGAAGCTATCAAGAAGGCTTCGGATGAGTTGAACGAAACCGCCATGAAGCTGGGCGAGGCCATGTACAAGGCGCAAGCTGAGGCACAAGGCGCCGCCGGAGCTCCTGGAGCGGAAGGCGCGGCGAAGGCTGAAGGCGATGGAAAAGAAGCCCCGGTCGATGCTGAGTTCGAGCCTGTCGATAAAGACAAAAAGTAATTAGCTTTTCAAAATGAAGCGCAAAAAGGCCTCCCGAAACCGGGGGGCCTTTTTTGTTGGGGCTGTTTTGACCATTCCTGAATTATTTTGTTAAAGTAGCTGCGGTGTTATGTCGGAACGGTGGTGGCCTTTTGGAAAAGCAAAACAGAATCGTTTGGTTTTTATTGGCCGCGGTTCTTTTCTCCCTGCAGGTTTTGCCGCGCCTATGGACGGATTCAGCCGTCACCGACGAGGCCTGGGAAACCACTTCGGGCTATTACTACTGGCTTCAAGGGGATGTGGTTTCGCCTCATAACCACCCGCCCACGGCGAACGCGCTCAACGCCCTGCCTCTTTTATGCATGCCCTTAAAAACCCTCCCTGGCATTTGGAACAATAGCGAGAACCGGGCCTATGCTTTTTATTATGTTTCCAATCTGACTCAACTGGATTGGATTTTAATTTTATCCCGCTCAATGTCGCTGATCTTTTCGCTGGCTGCCGGATTTATTCTATATCTTCTGGTGCGCCGTGAAAGCTGGGTAGTTTTTATATCCGCGCTTTTGTTATGGGCTTTCGAGCCAAATCTCCTGGCTTTTTCAACCATCTCTAAAGCGGACGCGATATTTACCTTTTTTTGCACGGCCAGTCTTTTTTGTTTTTTACGGAGCCGGGAAGAAAAGTCGTGGAGGTGGTATTTCTTAACGGGGTTGATGACGGGTCTGGTGATGACTTCTAAACTCACCGGTCTATGTCTTTTGCCTATCTTTTTAGCTCTGGATCTTTGGGAATATGGAAAAATCAAAGGATCGTTTGTCTCGCGTTGGGTTATTGGTATCGCGGGATTCCTTGCGGCGGTTTTCTTTGTTTATTTACCCGGCACCATCCGGCTACCGTATCATCTGAACCCCTTTCAGTATTTCTTTTTAAGAATTAAGGATGGGTTATGGCTGGCGGGGAACTTTCATACCTCCGCTTTTTTCTGGGGCCAAAATTACCCCTCTGAAACCTGGTGGCAATTTCCCGTGATTTTTGCCCTGAAATCGACGGTTCCTTTTACCCTTTTAATTCTCGCGGGAATGATTGGTTTGGCCCTGGGTAAAGTGAAAGTTCCGGCCTGGGTTTGGTTTTTTCCATTGGCCTGGATCGCTTTTTTACATTTATCGCCCCTGGTTTATTTACGTTACGCCATGCCAGTCTATCCAGCTTTGATTTTATTAGCGGCTCAAGGCGCGAGGTGGCTGTGGGAAGCGGGCAAGACTCCACAATGGCGTTCACTGAGGTGGCTTTTGGTATTCGCGGGATTGTGGAACGCGGCTAGTACGCTTTCTTATTTCTCAAACCAGATCGGCTACTTCAATGACTTTGTCCTGCCCAGTGAAAAAGTAAAGCTGTTGGATTATCACTACTTTGATTTGGACCAAGATCTCAAAAGGCTGGCCCTTGTCTCAAAAGAAAGACAGTGGACCCATGTGAAGCTGGCTTACGCGGGGCAGGATGATCCTTATTACTATGGATTGCCGATGTGGGAGCCCTGGTCTCTCAAAGATTTGTCAGCTCCGCAGCCGGGTATGGTTTATGTGATTGAAAAACACATGCTGCTCAGCCAAAGCGAAGCCTTTCCACTTTTTCGCAGTTGGCCAAAGGTTTTAAAACCCACAGGGAGAGTGGGTGATGCCTGGGAATACTATGAGATCCCCGGTGCCGCGAAAGAAACCGACCGATCCCCGTTTTTGCCGTCGACGCCCGCTTTGGTTTATCAAAACGCGCCTTATCGGCATCAAAACCAAGTTAAACCTTAGTATTTCTTGCGGTGAATTGAGATGCCGGACGGGTGGCGGGTGATATAATCGCCACCCATGTCAGGCTCTATCAAAGTTCAGGGAATTTGAATGCCTAAGAAAATCGCTATTTTGGGTTCCACCGGCTCCATCGGTGTTTCCACTTTAAAAGTAGTTCAAAAACTCAAACCTTCTTTTCAAGTCGTTGGGTTAACCGCTAACAAAAACATTAAAGTGCTCGCGCAGCAAATTAAGGCTTTCCGCCCCAGAATGGCCGCGATCATGGATGAGAGCCTGGTGGCGGAGCTCAAAGCTTTGGTGAAGGGAACCTCGACAAAAATTCTCGGCGGCGCCGAAGGCGTCATCGCGGTGGCCGGGGAGTCGGGCGCGGATTTAGTTTTGACCGCTATTGTGGGTGCGGCGGGATTGAAACCTACCTTGACGGCTATTCAAAAAGGCAAAGACATCGCTCTGGCGAATAAAGAAACCATGGTGATGGCAGGCGAAGTGGTGACGAAGGCCGCGAAAAAGTCCGGCTCCCGAATTCTTCCGGTCGACAGCGAACATTGCGCGGTGTTTCAGTGCCTGGCGGGTGCGCCGCCTTTATCTGAAATTCATAAAGTTATCTTGACCGCTTCGGGCGGACCTTTTCGCAATCTCGATCAAAAACAATTTCATAAAATCACACTGAAGCAGGCTTTGAATCACCCGACCTGGCAGATGGGCCCCAAGATCACGATCGACTCCGCGACGCTGATGAATAAGGGTCTGGAAGTTATCGAAGCTCATTTTTTATTTAACGTGCCCTTTAAGAAAATCGACATTGTGATTCATCCCGAATCCATCGTGCATTCGATGGTGGAGTTTATTGACGGTTCGGTTCTGGCCCAATTGGGCACCACTGATATGCAAATTCCCATTCAATATGCCATGACCTATCCGGCCCGGGCAGAGGCGCCGGTGAAGCGGTTGGATTTAACCAGCGTTGCTCAGCTGAACTTTCAAAAGCCTGACCGTAAAAAGTTTCTTTGTGTGGATTTGGCTTATGAAGCGGGTGAAAAAGGCGGGACTTATCCAGCGGTTTTAAACGCTGCCAATGAGGTGGCGGTAAGCCGGTTTTTAAGCGGGGAAATAGCTTTTATGAGCATTCCCAAAATAATTGACAAAGTTTTGTCTAAATACCGCCCCCTGACAAACGGTACCCTCGATGGTATATTGTGGGCCGATCGATGGGCCCGGGAAGAAGCGGCCCAAGTCGCTGGTTAATAGCCTCTCATCTCAAGGAAATCCATGAACATCATTCATTTGGTCGAAGTCATTCTCTTCTTTAGCTTTATGATTTTTATCCACGAATCCGGCCATTTCTTGGCCGCCCGTTTGTTTAACGTCGAAGTCGAGGAATTCGCTCTCGGTTTTGGCCCCACCCTGCTCTCCCGCAAAGTCGGCAAGACGCTTTACGCCATCCGCAGTGTTCCTCTGGGCGGCTTTTGCAAAATGCAGGGCGGTGATTTGAGCAGCAACTCTGCCGAGGAAATGTACAGCAACAAACCAGTAGCGGGCGATTTTCTGTTCGCTTCCTGGTGGAAACGCATTGTGATTCTTTTGGCTGGTCCTGGCATGAATTTTTTAACCGCTCTTTTGGTGATCGCCATGCTCTTCGCGGTCGCGGGTGAGCAGACTGAAGTCGCTCAGCCTTTGTTGGGTTTTGTTCCTCCTGGAAGTTTGGCCGAAAAGGCCGGATTGAAAAAAGGCGATTTGCTTTTAACGGTCAACGGTAAAGTGATTGATAACCTGAACACGGCGGATGAGCTGCTGCCGGATTATGGCAAGAGCTCGGTCATCACCTATCAACGCGGCAACAGCAAGAACGCCCAAACCGCGACGATTGAACGGGGAAGCAAACCTTTGAGCGAATGGGCCGCTTCGGACAGCGGGTTATTAAAGATGCTGGCTTCTATTGGATGGGGCCTGGCGCCGGTGGATACGACCGAGTTGGGTATTCAGGAACGTAAAGATCCGATTGTGGGTCAGGCGGTCTTGAGCCAGCCTGCCCGCAACGCGGGAATTCAAGAAGGCGACTTTATCACCCAGATCAACGGCCAAAAAGTTTCTGATTGGTCTGAACTGGCTTACCTGATCCGCAATGCCAAGACGACTACTTTGCAAGTGGAGTTCATCCGCGATAAAGCCCTGCACACCGTGACCATTCAACCGGTTTTCAATGGCTTCTATAAAGCGATTGGTGTGAGCCCGGTGGACAACGACAAGTTAGAAGTGAAGAAAGTTTCTATGGTTACCGCTTTCGCCGATTCGGGCAAAATTACGGTGGGGATGTCTAAAACCATTTTTGACGGGATTGTGAAGCTTTTCTCCGGCCAAGTTTCCCTCAAAGATAACGCGGCGGGCCCTATCACGATCATGCGCCTGATGTACCAGCGCGCGTCGCAGGGTTGGGTGGAATTGATGAACAGCGTGGCCATGATTTCCTTGATGCTTTTCATCATGAATTTGCTGCCTATCCCGGTAGTGGACGGCGGACAGATTGTGCTTTGTTTAATAGAGGGCGTGAAGCGCAGCCCGGTTTCGGTGAAGGCTCAGTTGATTTATCAGCAGGTCGGTTTTGTGTTGATTGTGGGGTTGATGCTTTTGGTGATTTTTAACGATTTTAAGAACATCTTCCTCGAAATGCATAATCACATTCGTTGAGGATGCTGGCAGTTAAATCTAATTTTTCCTGAAGGAGTTTTTTGTGAAACTTCACGAATATCAAGCTAAAGAGATTTTCGCCAAATACGGGCTTCCGGTCACGCCAGGCGCGGTGGTGAAACATCTATCCGAAGTCGACGCGGCGTTGAAACAATTCCCCCAGGGTCCCTGGGTGGTGAAGGCGCAAATTCACGCGGGCGGCCGTGGTAAGGCCGGCGGTGTGAAGTTCGCTAAAACAGAGCAAGAAGTTCATGAAAAGGCAGCCGCTATTTTAGGCATGACTTTGGTGTCCCCTCAGACCGGCCCCGAAGGCAAATTAGTTAAGAAAATCTTTATTACCCCGGCTGTGGATTACGTGAAAGAACTTTACGTTTCCGTGGTTTTGGACCGCGTGAACCGTACGCCAATTATCTTGGCCTCCGCTGAAGGTGGAACTGAAATTGAGGAATTGGCTGTCACCAAGCCTGACGCCATCTTCAAGATCATTGTGGATCCTATTGAGGGTCTGCATTCTTACCAGGCGCGTCAATTGCACCTGCGTTTGGGCCTTCCTCCGGAAGCGATTAACCAGGGTGCGAAAGTTTTCCAGACCATGGTGAAGGTATTTATGGACTTAGACTTGTCCATGCTCGAAGTGAATCCTTTGGTGGTTTTAAAAGACGGTACGATTCATTGCCTGGATGCCAAGGTTGATTTTGAAGATAACGGTTTGGCCCGTCACAAAGATTACGCCGCCTGGCGCGATCCGGACGAAGAAGACGCCCGCGAGTTGCTGGCCGCTGAACACGGCCTCTCTTATATTTCTCTCGATGGTTATGTCGGGTGTCTCGTCAACGGCGCCGGACTGGCCATGGCGACGGCTGACGCTATTCAACATTTCGGCGGTTCGCCGGCGAACTTTTTGGACGTGGGCGGCAGCGCCAGCCAAAAGGCTGTGACGCAGGCTTTCAAGATTATTTTGTCCGATACCCGGGTGAAGGCCATCTTGGTCAACATCTTCGGCGGTATCGCCAAGTGCGACGTGATCGCGCAGGGTATCATTGACGCTGCCAAGGAAGTGGGTTTGAGCCTGCCCCTGGTGGTGCGTTTGGAAGGAACGAACGTGGAAAAAGGAAAAGAGCTGTTGGCTCAATCGAGCCTAAAGTACACCTTCGCGTCCAGCATGGATGAAGCCGCCAAAGCTGTGGTGGCTGCCGCGAAAGGAGGCAAATCATGAGCGTTCTTCTTGATAAAAAAGCCAAGGTCATTTGCCAGGGAATCACCGGCACCGCCGGTCTGTTTCATTCCAAAGGCTGCCGTGATTACGGAACTAATATGGTCGGCGGTGTGACGCCGGGTAAGGGCGGCACTACTATTGAAGGTTTCCCAGTGTTTGACACGGTAGAGCAGGCGGTTGCTAAGACCGGCGCCAACGTGAGTATGATCTTCGTTCCGGCTTTATTCGCCGCGGACGCCATTTTGGAAGCGGCGGCGGGCGGCATTAAGTTGATCGTCTGTATCACTGAGGGTATTCCGGCCAACGACATGGCCAAGGTGAACAAGATTTTGAAGAACTACCCCGATGTACGCCTGATTGGGCCCAACTGTCCGGGCATTATTACCCCGGGCGTGGCCAAGGTCGGCATTATGCCGGGTTATATCCACAAGCCAGGCAAGATTGGTATCGTCTCCCGCTCGGGCACGCTCACTTATGAAGCGGTCTGGCAGGTGACCCAACTGGGTCTGGGCCAATCGACCTGTATCGGTATCGGTGGGGATCCGATTGTGGGAACCACTCATATTGAAGCCATGAAGATGTTCAATGACGACAAGAACACCGAAGCAGTCATCATGATTGGTGAAATCGGCGGGTCCAACGAGGAAGAAGCAGCGGCTTGGGTGAAGAAAAACATGAAGAAACCGGTTGCGGCCTTCATTGCGGGTTCCTCAGCCCCTCCGGGCAAACGCATGGGCCACGCGGGCGCCATCGTTTCCGGCGGTAAGGGAACGGCCGCGGAAAAGATCGCGGCTTTGGAAGCGGCCGGGATGGTCGTCGCCAAGAACCCGGGTGAAATCGGCAAAGCTTTGCTTGAAGCCATGAAGAAGAAAGGCAAATCGGCGAAGGCGAAACCGGCAAAAAAAGACAAAAAGAAGAAAGATAAGAAGGACAAGAAAAAGAAGAAGAAAAAATAAGATGAGTGTTTTAAGGCGGGTTCCCGAAAGGGGACCCGCCTTTTTTTATGTGTTTAACATCCGAGAGATCTTGAAATAGCGCTTTCATGAAATACGTTAATCGATTGTGTAAAAAGTACCGAAAACTATCAGCGTGCCTGTGTTCTGCCCAGTCAAAGTGACCTAGACTAAAAGGGCACTACTTCAAGGAGGCACGATATGGCGATCACAATTACGGTTCGAAAAGCGATGTTATCCGACGCTCTCTCTATTGGAAAAATTTATACCGACAGCTGGAAAATCACCTACCGGGGTATTGTGTCCAACTCCTTTTTAGATGAATTGAATCCCGCCACCAGCGCCAAAAAATTTGAGGGAGCCATTATTGGCAACTCTAAAAACCGTTTTGTCTATGTAGCTGAAATTGGAAAAGAAATAGTCGGGTTTGTAGTTGGCGGACCGCAAAAAGATAACCCGAATCCCGAAGTGGGACAACTTCACGACATTTACCTGGTGAGCGAGCATCAAGGCCATGGAGTGGGAAGAGAACTGTTGACCGCCTGCGCGGGAGAGTTGTCGAAACAGGGTTTCAAAAAAATGATTCTTTATGTTCTGGATGAGAATCCGTACCAGCGTTTCTATGAGGCGGCAGGCGGAGTGTTGGAACCTTATCAAGGTTCGATAGAAATCGGACGTCAGAATTTCAAACTTTTAAAATACGCGTGGGGTTTGAATAACGCCTAGAAACTTACTGGTAGAGCGTCTGAGTGGCGGCCAGGATGATGGCTTCTTGCGGGCCCCAAATACGGGAATCGGTTGTGTTAAACACCGCGAAGGTTTTGAGGCCGCAAGCGGCGGCCAGATGAGTGACTCCGCTATCGTTGCCCAGATAACCCCGGCCCTGGGTTAATACGGCAACCAGGTCTTTCAGCATTAAAAGATCAGGTAAAACCTTCACTTTTTCCATGTCCCTAAAAACTTCCATGATTTCATCAGCCTGTTGCAGCTCCGCGTCGCCCCAGATCACAAAAACATCCGCTCCGGATTCTTGAACAGCTTTTTCGGCGGCCTTTTTAAAGAAACTCAAAGGCGCGTTTTTGGCCGGATCACCGCTGCCGGGATGAATAATAAGTGGATTCGTAGTGCCCAAAAAGTCGCATAAAAGCGCGCCCCGTTCTTTGTCCATTTCTGAAATGTTCAGTTTGGCGGCTGGCGCTGTTTCGGCCGCGGGGCGGTTGGGTTGAACCAGATTCAGCCAATAGGCACCAGCCCACTTTTCTTTTTTCAGGAATTCTTGAAAATCTTCAGAGGGTTCGTGAAGGATTAAGTTTTTAAAATCTTTTAAACGTTTGCGGACTTTAGGGTCTTTATCTTTAAAGAAAACATAGACATCGGTGAAGTTTTCCCAAAAAGTTTTGTCCAAAGGCGCGTCAGAGTGGAGATTTTGTAGAAGAGCTTCTAGTGGAATTACTTTTTCAACGTTTAAAAGGGAACTGCCCAATTGGATATAAGGCGAAGTGCCAGCCAGGGTTACGGGGTTATGCGATTGTAAAACTTGAAGGGCGGGAAGGGTTAAGACGCAGTCGCCCAGACTGCCCGCGGCGAAAACCAAGGTTTTAGAAGGGTTGGCCATGGTCAACATTATATCGGTTTAGCCAAAACTGTGGGATTTAGCGGGTTTCTAAACCTTGAAACCCGAGGCTTCGTGCCGGATAATCAGTCATATCTTCTTTGAGGGAGTTTTTTGTGGATCAAGCTTTATACGAAATTCCACGCCGCAAATCGCGCGCCGTGATGGTGGGTAAAGTTCAGGTCGGCGGCGGTGCCCCGGTCTCTATCCAATCCATGACCAACACGCACACCTACGATGTGCAAGAAACCATTGATCAAATTAAACGTTTAGAGGACGCAGGCTGCGAAATCATCCGTGTCACGGTTGAAAGCCAACAATCCCTGAAGGTCTTGGATAAGATTAAAGCCGCTATGACCGTACCTTTGGTGGCGGATATCCATTTCGCTTATACCCTGGCCCTGGCCTCGATTGACGCGGGTGCGGACAAAATCCGCATCAACCCGGGAAACATTGGCGGTATGGATCGTTTGGCCCAAGTGGTCGAAAAATGTAAAAAGTTTAACGTAGCCATGCGGGTAGGCGTGAACTCCGGCTCGTTAGAAAAAGATCTCTTAGAAAAACACGGACATCCAACTCCTGAAGCGATTGTGGAATCGGCCATGCGCCATATCCACTTTATTGAGTCTCTCGGCTATCACAACATGATCATCTCGGTGAAGAGCTCCCATGTGCCGACCATGATTCGTTCTTATCGTCTGCTGGCTGAACAATGCGACTATCCTTTCCATGTCGGCGTGACCGAAGCGGGAACCAAGATGCAGGGAACTGTGAAGAGCGCCGCTGGTATCGGGACCATTTTGGCCGACGGCATGGGCGATACCATTCGCGTTTCCTTGACCGCGGACCCGGTGGAAGAAGTGAAGGTGGCCACCCACTTACTGCGTTCTTTGGGCTACCGTAAAGAAGGTATTGATATCGTGGCTTGCCCCACTTGCGGGCGCTGCCATGTGGATCTCGAAAAGATGGTCGACCAGGTTGAAACCGCGACGCTCACCATGAAGACCCCCATGCGGGTGGCCATTATGGGCTGCGTGGTCAACGGCCTGGGTGAAGGCGCTGAAGCGGACATCGGTATTTGCTCTGAAAAAGGCCACGGCGTCATCATTGAGAAGGGTGAGATTAAGACCCGTCTCAAAGAAGAAGAACTGGTGCCTCACTTGATCAGTGAAATTAAAAAACGCCATGAAGCGGCCACTAAAAAGGCTTAAGCCGTAACGTAAAAGGCCTTGCTGAAAATCTTAATTTAGTGAAAATGTGTTACCCAGGGGCGTGAGAATTCACGCCCCTGATTTATTTCCAAGGACAATTCCATGCGCGTCTCTAAAGCTCTGATTCCGACGGTTAAAGAAACTCCTCAAGAAGCCGAAATTCCCTCACACAAATTGATGCTCCGCGCGGGGCTGATGCGCAAAGTGGCAGCTGGTTTCTATGAATATTTGCCGCTCGGCCAAAAAGTCATTCTCAAGATTAACCAAATCATCCGCGAAGAAATGGAACGGGCGGGCGCGCAAGAAGTGCTGATGCCGATTATGACCCCGGCGGAATTGTGGCAGGAAACAGGCCGTTGGGAAAAATACGGCAAAGAACTGATGCGGGTTCAAGACCGCCATGAACGCCACTTTGCTTTAGGCCCCACCCATGAAGAAGTGATCACCGATTTAGTCCGCCGTGAGCTCAAGAGCTATAAACAATTACCCATGAATTTATTTCAAATCGCCACCAAGTTCCGCGATGAGGTTCGTCCCCGTTTCGGCGTGATGAGAAGCCGCGAGTTTTTGATGAAAGACGGCTATTCCTTTGATGTGGATGACGCGGCGGCGGACAAGACCTATTGGATCATGGTGGAAGCTTACAAGCGCATCTTTAAGCGCTGCGGTTTAACCTTCTCGCCGGTGGAAGCGGATTCGGGTCTGATTGGCGGCAGCTTTACCCATGAATTTATGGTGCTGGCGGATACGGGCGAGGCGGCGGTGGCCATGTGCTCCGCTTGCGATTACGCGGCGAATTTAGAAAAAGCTTTTGGCGTTCCTACTGCTCACGCGGCAACGACAGCGGGCGGGCCTTTCCAAAAGGTGGAAACGCCGGGCAAGCATACAGTGGAACATGTGGGAGAACTTCTGAAGTTGCCCGCTCAGCAATTTATTAAGACTTTGGTCTTCATCGCGGATGGCAAGCCCGTGGTGGTTTTGGTCCGGGGCGACCATGACGTGAACGAGGTGAAGGTTCAAAATTACCTGCAAGCGGCTGAGATCGCTTTGGCCAGCGGGGATAAAGTTTATGAAGTCACTAAAGCTCCCGTGGGATTCGCCGGGCCAGTGGGTTTAAAAGATGTCCGCATCATCGCGGATAAGGCTTTGCAAGGCGGCCACCAATATGTGACCGGCGGCCTGGAAAAGAACATTCACTTAACTAACGTTGAGTTGGGAAGAGATTTCGCGGAGCCCGAATGGGGTGATTTCCGCAATGTCATTTCGGGCGATGGTTGTCCCAAGTGCGGCAAGCCGCTGAAGGTGGGCCGCGGTATTGAAGTGGGTCAAACCTTCAAACTCGGTCTCAAATATTCTCAGCCGATGCATTGCGTTTATCTGGACGAGAACGGTAAAGATAAAGAAGCGGTCATGGGCTGCTACGGTATCGGAGTCACCCGTACAGTGGGCGCTACCATTGAACAGCATAACGACGCGGACGGCATTATCTGGCCGATCGCGACTGCCCCTTATCAGGTGCATTTACTTCTTTTGAATCCGGCGGAGCCTGAAGTGGCCAAGATCGCCGATCAATATTACGAAGATTTAAAGCAGGCCGGCTATGAAGTTCTTTATGATGACCGCATGGAAGCTTCCGCTGGCTTTAAGTTTAAAGACGCGGATCTTCTGGGTTTCCCTATCTCGGTTCGAGTGGGCGCCCGAGGTTTAAAAGAAGGTTTAATCGAAATTAAACGCCGCCGGGAAAAAGACGTGATGAAAGTACCCGTGGCGGATGTGCTGGTGAAAGTGAAAGAAGTCGCTGAAGCCGAATGGAAGCTTTGCACTCCATAAGACTAAATTTTTTTTAAGTAATTTTGAGGTATATCTATTTTTAAAAATTCAAGTTTTAAACTGGCTTCATTATTCGTTTTGCCCTTTGCTGTTTCGGTTTTTGCTTTCGGATTGAGTTTTCTGATTTCTTTTTTTCGTTTTGCGAATGACTTACTTCAATCAATGGCGTCTGTTATTGGTTATGCAATTATTTTTTTTATTGGTTATTCACCGTTTAATGTTCTTTTTATTTTTTTCTGGATATCGGCTTTATCTTTTTCGTTGGTGGCATGGAAGTATAAAAAGAATAAATTTGAAAAGTCGGTGTTGGTTTTTTATTTTTTGTGTTTGATAATTGTCTTCGTTTTTGTTTGTTTTTGGTTGCTTACTGGACAAAGCTTGCCGGAATAAGAATTTCGTTTACGAAAGGTTTCCTTTGAAAATCGCTCTGGTCACCGACACTTATTTTCCCCGCATTAACGGAGTCGCTACCTCCACCCAGATTTTCGCCGAGGAGTTCGCCAAGCTAGGCCACGAAGTTCACATTTACGCGCCTGAATTTCCTAACTCGATGGACGATAACGCCGCTTTTAAAGTTTACCGATTTCCTTCCATGTACCTCTTCTTTGATCCGGAAGACCGCTTAGGTCTGCCGCATAAAGACAAAAAACTCGTTCAGCAGTTTATCGACAACAAATACGACATCGTTCATACCCAGACGCCCTTTACTATCGGCGGCCCGGCGGTGAAGTGGGCCCGCAAGAGCGGCGCCAAGGTGGTTCACACCTATCACACGCTGTTTGCGGCTTATACCGAGCATTACCTTTGGTTTTTGCCGAAAGCGGTCGGCATCTGGTATGCCAAATCCACCAGCCGTAAATATTGCAACTCCTGCGATCTTTTGATTACACCCTCTTCTGAAATGAAAAACGTTTTGGTGAGCTATAACGTGGACAAGCCGATTGAAGTGATCCCGACCGGTATTCGATTAGAACGTTTTAATGGCCGCGATGGAGAACGCTACCGCAAACTCAAAGGCTACAAGCCGGAGGATAAGCTGCTGCTGTTCATGGGCCGTGTAGCGGAAGAAAAGAATATCGACTTTTTACTTAAAGTGGTTAACCGCCTCAGGGACAAAGTGCCGCATCTTCAGTTCTTGATCGCCGGCGAAGGCGCCGCGAAAAAGCGCCTCGAAAAAATGGTCGAAGAACTCGATTTAGGCAAGTTGGTTCATTTTGCCGGCTACTTGAGCAAAGAAGATTGGCGCGACTGTTACGCGGGATCAGATTTATTTGTGTTCGCTTCCATCACTGAAACCCAGGGTTTAGTGGTAACCGAAGCCATGGCGGCTGGAACGCCTGTAGTGGCGGTAGGAGAAATGGGCATTAAAGACGTGATGGCCCACGGTAAAGGCGGATTGGTGACCAAGCTGAATGAAGATGAATTCACCGACGCGGTTTACCGCATGATGACCGACAAAGCTCTTTACGATGAGAAGAAGGCCGAAACTTTGGGCGAAGCAGACAAATGGTCATCCACCTCAATGGCCAAACGTATGCTGAGCGCTTATGAACAACTTCTTAAAGCTTAGTTTTTTATTCTTATTAATCCTCAGCGCTCAGCCCCTCTGGGCCGGGCGCGCGGATTGGTCTTTTTTGCCCTCTTCCACCATTTTTAAACCGCTCATTGGCGATCCCCGTGAACCCCAAATGGGGCTTGTGGGATATTTAGATCAGCTGAAATATGAGGGGCAAGTCGGCTCTACTTTAGAAATGGTCCGTTATAGCCCTTCGGATGACACTCAATATGCCTGGGGACTTTTCGCTTCCGGCTATATTTTGCTGGGCGAAGATGGCGCCACTTTTCCTATGCTAGATGGCGATTTTTATATCGGAACTTATTTCAGCGGATCCTTCGGCCCCATTTCCCTGCGCTTGGCCGCTTTGCATGAGAGCACTCATTTAGGCGATTCGTTTCAAACCACGATAAATGGCACGCTCCAAAGCAATCAGCTTCCGCTTTTTTACTCAGGCGCGGGCGGCGCGCCTATTACCGTGACTTATACCCGAGAAAATGCCGACCTCACCCTCTCTTTTCAACCGGAGGAGATGCTTCGGCTTTACGCGGGAATCGGTATGTGGGATCAGCCTCTTATTGAAAATGTCAGCAACCCGGTGTTCGCCGCTTTCGGAACAGAAATTTACTCGCCTTATTGGATGATCGACAGCAGCGCCATGAGAGCCTATGTGACAGGCGCGCTTCAATGGAAAGGCGACCAAAACGTTTGGGATAAAGAAGTACAAGTCGGTCTTCAGTGGAAAGCCTCTAAAGCCGCTGACCGCGCCATCCGCATCTCAATTCTTTATTACGACGGCCTCAGTCAATTTGGACAGTTTTATAACGTGCCAGACACTCATTTGGCCTTAGCCACTTTCTTTGATTTTTGAGGAACCGAATGAATAAAATTTATATTCTTCTTTTTTGTTTTCTGGCAATCACCCAAACCGCTTCGGCTGATTACTGGAATTTTTTGCCCGCGGAGCCTTTGTTTGATCCTTTGATCGGCGACTTACAGGAACCGCAAGATTCGAATGTGGCCCGGCCCGATCAGAATCATTTTGACGGCGCCATCGGACAAACCGTGGAGTTTATTCAGTGGCAGCCCAATGCGGCGACCAAGTGGGCCTGGGGAATTGAAGGCTCGGCTCTTTTGCAATTGGCGGCCACGGGCCCGGCGACCTATCCGTTGGTGGTGAGCGATTGGTATGTGGGAACTTATTTCAGCGAGAAATCGGGTAATTTTTCCAAC
>Ga0206920_1066_pt1 | contig 29398 bp, 17 predicted proteins | sample Alteio_BWOrgHeat_65_FD_152934 | JGI IMG/M metagenome (GOLD analysis project Ga0206920, IMG submission 152934) | Enriched cells from forest soil in Barre Woods Harvard Forest LTER site, Petersham, Massachusetts, United States -... | ecosystem: Environmental > Terrestrial > Soil > Temperate forest >...
TTAAAGACCAATTCAAACTGATTTATTTCGAGGTTTTTTCGCCAACCACAAAAACAGAAAGCCCGAATGGTTTCGGAATTATCTTCTCAAGCATAAAAACATATTTAAAAACCCTGTCATACAACATCATTTGATCTTGCGGAATTATTTTACGCTTAAGTATTTTTCCATTTAACCACCAGCCAAAAATACCGGAAATGTTCAAATACTCGCCATTTTCCACTTTGAATTTTTTTCTAAGCTTTTGAACGACTTCGGATTTGGTATAGCGGCGGAAATGACCATAAGTTTTGTCCATTTCACCGTAGAGCGAGGGCATGGCTGGCACAAAGATGATGAGTTTACCGCCGGGAGACAAAAGCGATTCGCACTCTTTAATAAACTTCTCATCTTTTTCAATGTGCTCTAAAACATTGATGCAAATAATGGTATCGGGTTTAAACTTCTTGAACGAGCCGAGGCTTTTTCCCAAATCAAAAAGTTGAAATTTAATATTCTTTTTATTTTTAAACCGTTCTTTAGCGATGTTGATATAAACCTTTTCAATATCAACGCCCAGAATATTTTTATGGGTCATATATTGAATAATATTGCCCGTGCCACAGCCCACTTCAAGAACGCGCTTCCCCAAATGGGGTTTAATTAAATCGAATATCCACTTGTTGTAATTAACCGCTTTAGATAAATCATCCAGCGTTTCTAACTGCCCGCCGTTTTTACGATCGGCGTTTCTTCCGCTCATTGAGCCGCGGTTCCCATGGGGACAGGTGGGCTGAAGCGGACAACGTTTCCGGCGCCAACCTGAGTCACATAAACATGGTTAAAACTATCAACCGCCACGCCCTGTGCAGCCATAAACCCCTCTTTGATGTCTTTTCGTTTATAAACCGCGATAAGTTTGCCGTTTAAATCATATTTAAGGACAGAGCCCGTGCTGGCGTTGGAAGCATAGATATTGTCTTGGAAACAGGTGATGTAGGGCACCTCAACATTTTTGCCATGCCAGGTAGAAACTTTGAACGAGCCCAAAAACTTGCCATTCGAGTCAAATTTTTCGATTCGATTGTTGTTTGAATCCGAGACATACAAAACACCCTTGGAATCAACCGTGCAACCCACCGGCTCATCAAACTTGCCTTCAGAGGTACCGTGACCGCCAAATTCTTTAATAAAGTTACCGTTACTGTCAAATACCTGAATTTTATGATTTCCCGTATCCACCACGTAAACCTTGCCATTATTGTCACCCACCACATCGCGAGGACCAAAAAAGCTATGCGCCCACACCTTTAAAGACTTACCTTTTTTATCAAATACCTGAACCCGATGATTAAAGGTGTCCGAAACATAGATGTCGCCGTTTTGGCTCACCCAAAGACCGCTGGGTTGATTAAATTCTCCAGGGCCCTTGTCGTCGCCGGGATGATTCCCCATTTTGCCGATCGTTAAAAGGAGCTTACCGTTCGAATCAAACTTTTTGACAACACCCAATCCAAAATCGCTGACGTAAAAGTTGTTATCGGCGTCAATTGCCACATCTTTGGGTTCTTGAAACTTGCTTTCCGGAGTATCGCCCACCTGCATATCCAGAGATACCAAAACGGTTTTGCTTTTGTTAATCGCGTCTTGAATACGGTCAACAAATAGATAAATAACCACTACTAAAAAGACAGCGGAGAAAAACATCAAAAACAACTTTGCGCCTTTACCAATAGGCTTTCTTTTGCTCTTTTTGCCCGATTTGCTTTTTTTTGTTTTTCTCATGTCGCTTTATGTCTTTCAGCAGTTTTAATTAAAACTGGCCTTTGATTTTTAAGATTTTGCCCGCGCCCGCGTCCACCACATAAACATCTCCGTTTTTATCCACGCTCACGCCCAGAGGAACTGAAAAGAGAGCGTTGCCCGTCGAGTCTTTTTCAAGAGTCGTCACGGACGATCCATCCAAATGGAAACAATAAACTTTTTTGGCGCGGCCATCAGTCGCGTAAACCAGGCCATGCACCTGATCGATCGCCAAATGGGGTTCCATATCAATTTGTTCCTTCGACCAACCCTTCACCGGCCAAGAGCGAAGCACTTGCCCTTCGGGGCTTAAAACTTGAATGCGGAAGTTCAAACGATCGGCGACATAAAGATTTCCAGCCTTATCCAAAGCCAAACCAATCGGTTCATTAAATTCGCCGGAATTCTTGCCGGCTACAGCGGCCCCTGTTTTAGGATTCACCGCTCCCCAAGCGCGGATCTGTTTTCCGTTCGCGTCAAACTTCACAATGCGGTGGTGTCCCGTATCAGCCACATAAACAATACCGCTTGGATCAACCACCACTTCTCTCGGGGCAAAGAACCCGTCGTCCGAGACAAATATTTTTTTGGATTTGCCGCTGGTCGTAAACTCTTGAATGCGGTTGTTCCAGGTATCCACCACATAAAGCAAACCATCTGGTCCGCCAAAAGAGACTCCATTTGGCTCATTCAGTTTACCTTCACCCTGGGCAACTAACTTTTTGGCATCGCCGTTCGCGAACTTGGCCGCGTCAAAGAACCCGCCGAATTGATCCAAAAACTTTCCATCTTTACCGCTGATTTTTTGAATCCGGTGATTGCGGCTGTCCGCCACATAAATATTGCCGTCATTGTCCGTCGCCACGCCGCGGGGATAGCTAAATTGACCGTATCCACCGCCCGCCACGCCGCCTTCTTGAAGCACTAATCCGCCGGGTACATTCGCGGGTTTCATCACCACCGGCTTAGGTTTCGCGCCAATCATGGCCCACACAGCCGTAATCGCCACCAAAATTAAAACAACCGCGACCAAAAGATCCTTCTGGGATAACTGTCTGTCTCCAATTTTCAACATCTTGCTTCCTCCAGAGTTTATTTAGCTTTTAAGAATTAATTTTATACAGCACCGAATTACCCACCTGAACAGCCACAACACCCAACTGGCTAAACTTGTTCAACATGGCCGCGTTGGCGGCATACTTTTGACGCTCCGAATCACCCACATAAACGTAATCAACGCCGTATTTTTTTAACAAGTTTTTAGTTATCTGTAAATCGGAAGATGTATATATCTGGTCGATATCGTTTTGACGGTGAACAACCGTATCATCCGGATCCCCGCCTCGCACAACCGCTTTATCACCCGAACCGCGCCATTGAACCTCATGAAAATCCCAGCCTAATACCGTCGGAAATCCCGTATTACTGGCAATTCTGCCGAAATCTTGGTGGTAAGAACCGCCCCAGGCTTCCAAAATAACAGGCATTTTCCCAACTGCCGGCTTCACATTGGCTTTAATCCATTGAACCACCTGATAATCCGCAGGGAAGGTTCTTTCATAATAAGTCGCGCCGTCCATCGTCGCCAAATCTGGGGACGAACCATTTAACCGGGATGTAAAGGATAGTAAGGGATACATCGCCGCCACGCCGAGCAAAATAAACGCCAAAGCGCCCCATGTAATTTTCTTCCACAAGCCCCAACGACCCCAGGGGTTTTCCATCAACCACTTTAAGAATGGCCCAAGAGCGATGCTCAAAAGAATCCAGACTTGATAATGAAACTTAAACACCGTGTTCATCCGGTACAGATTGCCGCTAAAAAACATGTCTTTCACATAAAAAACCTCGCAACCAGCCACTAAGCCAAAAGCAATGATAGTTAAGATTGTCGAAAACACTATCTCTTTGCTTTCGCTTCTGGAAGCCAACGAAATACAAGCGAATACAATAAAGAGCAAAGCCAAGAAGAGGGCCGATAACTTCATTGGTGAAAGGTTTAATAAAACAACAGCCAGGATAACCGCCGCAAACAGCGACGAAGAATAGACCGCCGAACTTGGCTTTGAGAAGAGTGAACCGATTTCAAGTAAATAACTCTTTACTGTTTTCGCGGGGAGCGGGTCAATTTCTGAAAAATCTGAAGTTGCCAACTCTCCACCGCAATATCCGCAGAAGTTTCTCCCCGTTCCGTCTTTGCCGCACATTACACAGATAAGAGTCTCCGCTTTTTTCGCTTTCGCGGCCTTGGTGCCCTTTTCGCTTCGAACCGACAATTTATCAATTAGAACCGGCACAATCACAATGAGAAAGGCCCCGAATAAAATAAACAAGTAATAAAGATCGGTGCGGTCGCCCACTATCCCAATTCCCTGCGCTTGCGATTGAAGTCTCAAGTAAAAAGGTAAATACAAAAGAATCGCCCCGGCCGCCACAGGCAGACAAATGCTCGCCATCGATTTAAACCAAGATCCAAAATCTTCCGGTCCGGCCCACCACTGTTGAAAGCTTAAGCAAAGCCCGAACAACAGCATGAGTGTAGGAAAATCCCAGCTATTGAGAAAAGAAAGTCCGCCAAAAACCAGGGCGAATAGGGCTAACTGCGTCCATTGCCAAAAAGTTTGACCGCCAAATACACGAACCCCTGAAGCCGAAGATTTGAGAACATTGAAGGACAAAGCGATGGCCAAAAGAACAAAAGGAATGCCCATCACGTGAGGATGTAAGTCGGAGAGAAAGAAACTAAAAGATGGAAACTCATTAATCATTTTGTCAGTGTTTGAGACTGCCATGATTCGCGAGGCCTGAAAATAGTCCCAACTATGCTGAAGAGGGCTGATCATAAAATCAAATGCGGCGCCAATGCCAGTAGCCGCCGACGGGTTTGCCGGGAAGTTGTAATAAGGAATACGAAGATCGCCAAATTGATAGCTTTGAATAATGCGGTGCAAATAATCCAAATTTCCAAAACCCACCAAAGCGGCGGCAGACAAAAAGGAATAGCGATAGCGGCGGGTCAAAGCATAAACCAAAGAAAAGGCCCCAAAAGCCGACAGCGCCCAGATCATGGCAATCGCCAAATTAAAGGCTTCGCCCGAGGAAACCTGCGTAATGCGGGACATAATGGCCACAATGAGATATCCGAAATAATAGTAAGAAATGCTGCCGCCCGATAACCAGGGATCCTGCGGAGGCATGGAAGCTGAAGAAAGAATGCCGTTAATGAAGGCAAAGTCCATGGGTTTTTCCGTACCCACGATATCGTGCGTGCGCATTTTGTAGGCCCCAGCGATCAAAAAGAACACCAAGAATAAAATTTCTTCCAATAATAAAAAGCCGATTTCCTTTTTAACAAATTCTAAAAAAGAACGGCCCACACCCATCCAGATAATCACCGCGGAAAAAGACGCAATTAAAATAAAAGCCAACAAAACAGTTCCCGCACCAAAAGAAACATAGCCCATCAACCAGGACAGATAACCTAATAACAGAAGGGCTAAAACTTTACTAAAGGCATATCCCTTATCCGGCAAATGTTTGAGCAAAACAAAAGAAATGGGAAACACAACTATTCCCATAATCAATAAGGTAAACCACCACAATAAAACCAGTTCCATGAATCAACCTTCCCTTTTGTTGTTAATTCTTGACCGTAGGCGCATTGTAATAAATCTCGACTTGCGGATTTTTATAGATCAAAGGCAAAAATGTCGAAAATTTATCCAATCCTTCTTGCGGATATCCGCCTTTACGTCCCGGTACCCCATTGCGCTCAACCGTACCCACCATGACGAGACGCACGCCATAAGCATCTAAATATTGTTTCGCCAAAACCGGGTCTGTGGTTTTAAAGATTTGATCCGTGGCCTGGAAACGCTGTTCAATGTCGCTATTGGCTCCCGGTCTGGAACCGATCCATTCTTTCACGTGCCCGTCCCATCCCATCAGAGCAGGAATGCCAGTGAAAATCGAAAAACGGGATCCCCACGAGTTATACCCCTCGCCCACAAACTCCAATAGACAGGGCTGACCCGGAACATTATGGTTTAAAAAGTTAATGGCGGCCGCGTCATAGGGATTCACTCTTGGCATAAAAGACAAACCATTTAACGTCGGAGACTCTTCATACCCTACCCATTGACGCTGAAAAACACCTAAAAAATCGTGGCACTTTCTAAAAGTCGCGGCTATGGGATAGATCGAAACCATCAGCAGAAGTACGCAAAGCGCGCCCGTCCAGCTGAAATAGAAAATCCGCTGGCCCATGTTTTTCTTTTTCTCTAAATTCAGTCCCGCAATGATCAAGATTAAAAAAGTCAGAACCAACGGCAGCAATACGTCGACACTAAAATCCGCTCCAATGTGTTGAAAAAGCGCGGCAAAGCCCGCGGTTGGCATTAACAACGCCAGCAGAGGAAATACCAGCATCACACCGGCACAAATCAGCAAAACAATCTTGGTCAAAGTGTTTTTAATCCAATTTTCCATCCAGGCCCAGACCGCGGCGCAAACCAGCAAAACAATATTGGCCAAATGAACAAACCAGTTATCAAATGAAGAAGAAAAACTTTCTAACACGAACCAAAGAATAGAGAAAATAATCAATCCCGAAATGATAAACATAACGCATCGGGCCATTCCCGCTTCCTTCGCGCCGCTTTTCAAAGCGTTCTTGATCGCGAAATAAATTTCAGGAACAAAAACACCCACAGCGATGGAGGCCAAAGTCCAGGCGTTAATCCCAAACTTAAACAAGGAGTTATTACGCATGTAATCGCCGCCCAAATATTCATGCATCGCGAACACTTCTAAGGCCGCGATAATCAGAAGGAACATGCCGGTCAATATGTAAGTAAACGAGATGGGTCTTTCGGCTCGATTTTTAATCGCCAGTCCCAAATAAAAGAAGCCTGCCAGCCACAAAACGGAGAACAATTCCAATCCCAACGGAAAACTGGTCTCTTCGGCAAGAGGCAAAATTCTTAAAATCATCAAAAGCACCCAAATCATTAACAACGAGCCGCCCGTAATCCAAAATTCAATTTTCTTTTTAAAATAAACAGCTCCAAACAAAGCGATAAACGTAAACGTCGCCAAAAGCTGGACAATCCAACGATTCGAATCCACTCCGGTCCAATGGGCCCATGAGGACACGTAGATTGCCGTCAAAAAGGCGATTCCCAGTGAGAGCATTCCCAGCACGGGGTTTTCCGCCTCAAAAAATCCAGTCAAAAAGTCAAAAGCCGAATCACTCAAGTCCTCAAAGCTCTTCCAACGCACATTACTTACCAACCATTTCGAAATCACTTTTGAGCAAACCGGAATAAAGGCAAATGTAAGAACTGAGGCAAACAAACCATAAATGGTGAAAAAATCTTTCATGTGGGTTCTTAAATGTTCCGGTACCCAAAGGACTTCGTTTTGCTGCGGTGAAAAGTTAATGAAATAAGGGCTCCACAACAAAATACCCGCCGCCAAAACGCCAAAAACACTCAATCCGAAACTCACAAAATGCTTCGCTAAAATTTGAGTTAGTTTTTGGGAATACAAGACCGCAAGACCTACTAAGACACCCAGACCTAAGAATATTCCCAGCCACAACGTTCCCCCGCCCAAAGCTTGGCTATTTTGATTCACACGGGCAAAAACTCCCCACCATCCCATCAAAGTCAAAGCGGTTAAAAGAATGCCAAAAAACAACACGAAACCTTTTTTAATAACCTTGGCGTTAACGATGGTGAGATTACGGATTAAATAAGTGATAGCGAACAAAATCATCCAGGTGGGAAGTTCCCAGGTATTTAAAAACGCGATACTTCCGATTAAAAAGCCCAAAAATAAAATAGATTGCCAGTCGTTTTTCCATTCAAAAGGCTTACTGGCGTTCGATAAATAAAGAGAAGCAATTCCGCCAATCATCAGCATCGCGAATGGCATCGCCAGGGTATGCGCGTGCATGTCCCCAAAAAGGACGCTGAAATAGGGAAACTCATTGATTGAATTAGGAATGACCCGAGTAGGACCCCAGTAATCAAAGGTGTGGCTCATTAAAGGACTCAAACTTGCCGACACAAAACATTGGTGAATAACATCGAGATACTGTTTGGCGCCGCCCAGATTGCCGGCCACAGCGCACAAGAACCCCGCGATAAAACCGCTCACCATTCGACCGGACAAGGCTAAGGCAATGCCAAATGCGCCGGAGAAGATCGACGCGAAAAGAGTAATCAAAGCCAAGTTATAAGTAACCGCAGGAACCAGTCCCAAGGTCTTGGTTAAAACGCCCATCATTAAATGGCCAAAGTAGAACGAATATCCGATGGGAACACCGGCCATCCACATATTTTGCGGCGGAAAGGTTTCGCCGCGAACGACTGATGACAAGAAACCAAAATCCATACCAGCTTCGCCGCCGCCGTTATAGCCATCCCCTACTGGGTCATGCACATGGGCGCAATAGGATCTAATAATCGTAAACAAAAGAAACGCGCCCACAAAAGCCGCCTCTTGAAACATCCAAGACTTTTTGTTTTTAGCGAAAAGTAATTTAATCTGTTTTTGATCAACAAAGAAAATCCAACCCGAAATCCCAGTTAAAACCAAAAGCCAAACCCAGCAAGAACCAATAGTGAAATGACAAACCTTAATATTGGTAAAGAACCAAACTAACCAAGAAAAAATCAGAAACCCCGCCATTTTGCTCAGCGAATAGGCACCCGAAGCAATCGACGGCATAACCCTTAAAGTAATCGGCAGAGCCACCCAGCCCAAGATAATTAAAAATAATAACCAACTCAACCAGGCTCTTGCCTGGTAAAAGAAAGAATCCTCAGCGGCAGAAGACGTTTGCGGAACATTCGTTTCAATAACTGGATTTTTCGCGAGATTGTCCAATGCCGAGATGGTTTTCGCGTCCGGAACTCCCGGCACTGTTTTCGGAGCATCAATTTTAACGGTATTATTCACGTCAGGATTAACTGGCGCGAAGTTCGAGGCTGTCGGCGCAGGCGGTTTCGTCTCAACCACCGCAGCAGCTGGCGCGGTTGTCACCGGCGCGCTTTCATCCAACCCTTGAAGCAATCCAGCCTTTTCTAAGTAGTCATGACGTTGGGCGATAAAAGCATCGACGTTAGTTTCATTAACAGTCCTCATGATGTTTCGGTCAATGCCTTTGACATAATCATCCGAGCTCAGCATTTTAATAATTCTGTCCGCCGGAACATTCTCGACTTTTTTGAAAATATATACTGTCGGATGGTCATAAACAGAGAAGGACTCTTCAGCCATGTCATCCGGGTGCTCCCAGCCAAAAATGCCTGGGAAATTGTGAAATTCATGAACCATTTTGTAGCCCAACAAACCTGACCACAAAAGCCGGTAATAACGAGAGGTAACGGGATAAACGTTATAACCATTCGGCTTAAATTCAGGCGTGCAGTTGGTTAAGGTGTACCAGAGCTTTTTAGAAGCGATGCTGATGTAATCGCCCCGTTGAATAACGTCCGCATAATAATTTTTCTTAATGGGCGTATCGTCTGTCGGGAACCCGTGCATTTCATAAATGGTAATGTCTTGCTGCCTATAGTTTTGGGGACCCATCGCACCCTCAACACGAGGGTCAATATTATGGTCCACACCCGTGGGCAAACCGTCATCCCACGCTTCTTTCAGTACCATAGAACCAACTGGTACGTTTTTAAAAATCCAAATAGAAGACTCAATCCAGGGATGTAAATAACGGTAAACATGCATATAGCAAACCGAATAGAAAAAGCTCGAACCGATCACTAACGCGATGAGAACCGGCTTTAAAATGCGGTCTAACTTAAAGTTGGTTTTTACCCATTCAATAAAGTTAATTAAGATTTCAGCGCCAAAAATACAAAACGCGGGAATCAAAGGCACCATGTAGCGTATAAACTTTGTGTTCCAGGCGCCAATGAAGCCAAAGTAAGGAATAAACCAGCTCAAAATCAAAAGATCCGGCAAGAGCAACGCAAATCCTTTATTTGAGGCAAAGGGGGCCGGCAACAGATAGTTGTTTTTCTTTAAATTGATTAACCCAAGAACCAATTTCCACAAGACCCAGATCATTCCCAAAACAACGGTAATTCCCAACGGCCACCACAACTCCACCGACACTAAATTGAATAATTGAAAGATGTAGCGCAAGGTGTCTTTGAACTGAATGACATAGCAGGCGTCTGAAAGCGAAACGACATGCCATTCATAATTCATCGAATTGGTAAACCCATTGAAATCCAACAACGACCAGGGAGAAAGAAGGCAGAAAATAAAGAAGGTAAGCCCGCCAACCACCGCCAACTTAGACCATTGGGGAATTTGAGCGCGCAGCACTTTAAATTCCATCGCGCCCCAAGCCGTAAACATCGCGCCCAGCATTATCAGGACACCACACAAAATACCCCAGATAACGTTAATTGCGATCGGGCTCTTTTCGAACAAATCATGCACTACGCCATTTAACTTATATCCCACGCCTGCAAACGCTCCAAAAACACCAATCAAAAGAAGAACCGCGAAAGCCGAATATATTCCAATATTGTCTTTTTCTTTTTTGCCTATTTTTTCCCATTCTTGCTTTGATGTTTTGGAAAGAAAAACCAAATGGCCGGTTAATATGATAAAGACGTAGTAAAGACTGCTGGTTTTAGCTGCCATTGATAAACCAAAAGCCGCTCCTGCCAGCAAATAATTCTTCCAGCTTCCTTCTTGTGAAATTTCAAACGCCAAATAAGCAACGACTACCATCATGAGCGTAATAAAGGATTCTGTAATGCAGTAATGGGCTTGTTCAATGCTAACCGCGGCGAAAGCAAAACTGGCTGAAGCCACTAACGCCATCAGTTGATTTTTGTAGGTTTTATTGACGAAAAAATAAATGACAGCGATGGTTGCGGTGGAAAACAAGGCGGCCCACCAGCGGCCAATCAACATACACTCGCCATAACCCACGAACTGCTTACCGCCATGACCAAAAGCCGCCATAAAAGACCAAAAGGCCAACATACCTAAAATGATTCTTCCCCACCGGGAAACCCAGGCCCACCAGATAGCTAAGCTTAGGACCACTAAAGTAAAAGCCAATGCCCCCATCGCCTTGGCGAAGGCATCAGGAAAAAACGCGGGAACAACGCCCAATAAAAAGGTAACGCCGGACGAAACATAGAGCGGAAGACCTATCCATTCCATTTCAAAAAAGTAAGCAACGAAAGCCGACACACCAAAAGAAAGGACACCCACAAAAAGCAAACAAGCTAATTTGAGTGGAGCACCATCCAACGCCTCAAACCAAAGATTGAAAATGGGATATAACTTGCCAATTAACAAAGCTACTAAGAGAAGCGCTGTCGTCGCGAAAGGAAAGGGATCGATCTTGGTGCGGCTTAAAAAATATCCCAACAAAAGGCTTAATCCGCCTAAAACAAACCAATAAATCCACAAAGAAAGCGTTTCATTGCCGTGAAAGATATTTAAAAGAAAGCTGGGAGTGGAGATTAATTCTCCCGTGAAACGGTAAAGGAAAACTGGAAGCTGGCCATAGGCGAAGAATTGAACTCGATAGCCATTGCCGGGTTGAATGCCGGCCGTTTGGCCCAAAATATTACGTTCGTCCGGATGGAAGGAGTGTTGAAAATCCCAATTTAAATTATAAAAACGAAACAACCCGCCCAAAACCAGGATAACCGCTAAGTAAAATAATGGCCTTGTTAATAAATTCTTCCACGCACCCTTTTTCGCTTTTAAATACACGTTTATTCCTTAATGAGCAGGACTATGTGTGACTTTTGATACCGAAAAGACTGCCAAAAACGTGCCTAATTATACCCAATTTCCTTTTAAAGAGAACCCTGAACGGGGCAAATCAATGGCAAAAAAGCTTAAATTCAGCCAGGTTCAAATTATTACAAAAGATCTTAAAGACATAGGCCCCGGGGCCCGGAAAGACTACCCGCCAAGCCGTCACCAAATCACTGCTCTTCACCTCACCAAAGACAATCTTTCTCGGGAGGCTGTCTGATAACTTGTTCCCCTTTTCATCGTATAAAGAAACATCGACCTGAAACTCAGCGGCCTCGTCGTAGCTCAAACGGCAAAAAGTGACAAATTCAGCTCCCAAAGGATAACCCGGTGAATTAAACCCCTGAAAAACGCCCTTGAGTTCATAACCCTTATTAATGACATCTTGCTCCACTTTTTGGCAATTCAAAAAGGCGTTAACCGTCGGCAAATTCAATTTCACTTCGATCTCCTTTTTCCGGACTTTGGCCAATATCCCTTCGACTGAACAAACGATGTTTTTAAAATTTCGGAACTCAAAACCACGTCAGACGCCAAGCGAAACCGCCAACGCAAGAAAGTAAAAAAACTTAAAAACAAAACAATGAACCCATCCCAAACGGTCGTTCCAGGGCGGTAATAAGCAATCTCCACCATAAAATCATTATCAATCTTAAAACCTTCGCGGGCGGAGATAAGGGCAATTTCCTGAGCGCAGGAATATTTCATTCCTGTATAAAATTTTAATATCGGGCCAATGGTCTTAACCCTTAAAAACCTCAACCCAGATTCAACATCGTAATATTTAAACCCAGACAAAATCGAATTGGTCCAAGTTAAAAATCGATTGCCCAAAACTTTATAGAGTGGATAAACCGAAAAATCCCTCCGGGTCAAAACAACATCTGCGTTTTTTCGAATTAAATACTTAACGATTTCAGATATGTATTCGGGTTTATGCTGTCCATCAGCGTCAATAGTCACCACAACGTCATCCTCTTTAACAAAACCAACTTTTTCCAGGTAAAGGGCAAATAGAAATCCTTGCTTAACGGCGCCAGCCATACCCGTGTTAAAAGGAAGATCCACTACGAAGAAATCTTTTCTTTTACCCGCAAAATTTTTCAAGATTTTCAAGGAGTCGTCTTCGGAGCCGTCATTAATACAGACGAACACATCAACTTGCGGAGCGATGCGCGCAAGAATACTTTTCAGCGTTTTATGTTCATTAAAGACAGGAACAACCGCTATCACCTTGGGCAAGGTTTGCTCTTTCACACGTTTATAAACAAAAAAACCCGAATCCCTTTTGAGGATTCGGGTTTAAAACACTTTAACTAGAACAAATACTCGTCATAAACCTTCGACAAATCAGTCGTTGGTAAATGGCTGGCATCTTGATAAGGCATCAAAGCCGGCGCGTATTGCTTGAGCATCGGCACTTGAGCTTGCATACGTTCAACATAAGTTGGCAGGTTGATTTCATAGAAAACCCCCACCGGATTACGTTCGCCAACATAATTCGCCATTTCAAAGGCTTTAGACTTTTTCTCATTAACTTCATCAGCGTTTGTCGGATCTTTAACCGCCCCGTCATAACCCTGGTCGTTAACATTAAAGATGCGCGGAACCATTACGTTTTCGCCTTCACCTTTGACTTTTTTGTTAAACCATTCCGTGGTGTGAAGATCGTTAAAGGTTGGGCAAGGCTGAAGAACGTCCAACAAAGCCATGCCTTTATGCTGAATCGCTTTTTTGATCATTTCTTTTAAGTGTTTACCGTCGAACGCATAGCTGCGGCCAATCCAAGTATAGCCAGCGCTCAAAGCCAAAGCCAAAGGCTGAATAGCGTCATTGGTATTCGGCAAAGGCAAAGACTTGGTTTGTTGACCGCGTCCCAACGTGGGAGAAGCTTGACCTTTGGTCAAACCATAAACCTCGTTGGTCATGACGATGTAAGCCATGTCGACGTTTCTGCGGCCCGCGTGAACAAAATGACCGGCGCCGATACCGTATCCATCTCCGTCTCCGCCCACAGCGATCACTTCCAGATTCGGGTTGGCCAACTTCGCGCCAACAGCGAAAGGAAGCACACGGCCATGCAAGGTATGAACACCGTGGCTAGCCATATAGTTGAAGACTTTTCCTGAGCAGCCAATGCCCGCGAACACCATGGATTCCCAGGGCGGCAAGGCTAATTCGGCGAAGGATTGTTGAATGGCCTGCAAAATACCGAAGTCACCGCAACCGGGGCACCAGTCGTTGTGAACATCGCTTTTATAAGCAGCAACCGTTAACGGCGTTTGAAGTTTAGAGGCCATAGGTCAACACCACCTTTTCAATAGTCATTCCCGTCAGTGGATCCACTTCAGGTTTCACTTCTTTTTTCATTAATTTCTCAACAGCGTCAACAATTTCATTCAACGACATTGGCCGTCCCGTGTACTTCACGACTTGGTTCGGGATAAACACACCCGTCGTCATCCGAATCAAATGTCCCAACTGAGTTCCCCAGTTGCTTTCAACCAAGATCAGCTTTTTAGCGCTCTTCAAAATTTTTTCAGTGGCGATCGGCAAAGGATGTAAAAGACGGTAGTTCAAAATGTTAACTTTGATCCCCTTTTCTTTTAAAGGCTCAACCGCATCCAACAAAAGCCCAGAAGTCGATCCCCAACAAACCAGGGTGACATCCGCGTCTTTTTCACCCTTTAAAGTGAATTGCTTGTCTTGTGGAATTTGTTCGAGCATCAGCTTGTACTTGCTCAAACGCTTTTCATGCATCTTGATGCGAATTTCAGGATTTTCAGTGATGTGACCATAGTCATCATGTTCGTCACCGGTCATCCAATAAGGACTTCCCTCTTGGCCCGGATAAGGGCGGGGAGACATGACCGTTTTGGCGTCGGGACGGAAACGCGGAAAGCCTTTGCCTTCCGTGATAGCCGCTTCCAGTTCTTCCGGAGTAGCCAAGCGACCGCGGTCAATAACCAAGCCGCTTTCTTGGAAAGGCGGAATAGTTTGAAGGCTGTGCGTCAAAAGCTTGTCGTTCAAGATCATGACAGGCGTTTGGAATTTATCGGCATAGTTGAAAGATTCAAAAGCCACATGGAAATGATCGTCGATATCAGCCGGCGCCATGACCAATTTAGGATATTCACCGTGACCACCGAAGGCCGAGAACATCAAATCGCCTTGTTCGTGACGAGTCGGCAACCCAGTGGATGGACCACCACGTTGATAATTGAAAACCACAATCGGCACTTCATTCATGCCGCCCCAACCCATACCCTCTTGCATCAAGGCAAAACCAGGGCCAGAAGTAGCGGTAGAAGCGCGAACACCTGTGGTGGCTGCACCTAACGCCATATCAATCGCGGCAATTTCGTCTTCGCACTGAACAACAGCGATTCCGGATTCCGGATGGCTTTCTAAGAAGTTACTTTCGTCAGTCGCCGGGCTGATGGGGTAATAAGTTTGGTAACGGCATCCCGCTTTCAACTTACCCATCGCCGTCGCGCTGGCGCCGTTGATCAACAAGCGCTTCGCCATTTTTTTGTTCGGCGTCAAATGATACAAAAATTGATTGTGAATCTCTTGCGGCAAAGCTTCGACCGCTTCATAGGCTTTTTTCACGGCAGCCATGTTGGTCGGAATCAACCGGGCTTTTTTACCCGTGAACAAACGATTGAGCGTTTCTTCCATTTCAGAAATATCCATGCGCAAGAGCGCCATGGAAGCGGCAACCGCGATGACGTTTTTCATAATCGCCAATTTGCCGTAATCTTCACCGGTCACTTCAGCCACGTGGCGAAGAACTGTGTTAAAGTCGATCGGCAAGGTGATAACACCTGACTTCAAATTAAGATCATCCAACATGATTTTGGTCGGGTCATAAATCAGCGCCCCGCCCTTAACCACTTCATGAGCGTGTAATCGAGCTGTCGAATCTTCGAAGGTCGCTAAAAGATGCACATCGTCCACATGGCTGTTAATCGGCTTGTCAAAAACCCGAACTTGGAAGTAGCTATGCTTGCCTTTGATGTTCGAGTGATATTCACGTTTTCCAAAAACCCACAAACCCGCTGAAGCGCAGGCTTGGGCAAAAAGATTGGCAGAAGACTCAATACCCGTTCCCTGGGGGCCGCCGATCATCCATGAAAAATTGTTAACAACCTTCATTTGGTTTCTCCTAAAAAAGTGGACTATAAGAAGCAAGCGCACAATGCGCGCAATGTTCAAATATAAAGATTTTCAAATTAAAAAACAATCAAAACGTCGCCATTATTTGTTGTTTAAGGCCATTCTCCGGCTATTCACGGCCGCCTTTTCCGCCCTGTTCTTTGATTTCTCTATCGCGGATTTTGGCTAGAATGGTCCTTTTCGAATCGCTTTTAACTCTGGTTTTCGGCTTTATGGCCCAGACTTTCCGTATTTTTAGACTCTTTGATTTCTTCATCCCCGCACTCCAAGATGGTAATCTATGCCGACAATCCCGTTTTATCAAAAACACGGACAACCATGAAAACTTACCCGCCTGCGCAAACAATAACAGCTCTCTTCCTAATTAGCGTCAGCGTTTACTTATACACCCTCAATCCAACCCTTTTTCGAAACGACTCTCCCGAAACTATTGCCGGGTGTGTCACCTTAGGAATTACACATCCACCGGGCTATCCATTTTTTAACTTGCTCGGAAAATGCTTCTTGCCCTTTTCCATCGGCAATCCCGCCTTCACCTACAACTTTTTAGCCGCTCTTTTAGCAGCTCTTGGCGCATGCTTAATGTTTTTGAACCTCTGGACCCTAATATCAAACACATCAACAGACAGTAAAGAAAACAATCTCTATTTCGGTCCAAAATCGATCGCTTGCTTCATGGCCACCCTTTTTTTTGTTTTTTCAAAAAGTTATTGGGGAAACGCCATTGCCGCGAAGGGCGGCATTTATATACTTCAGATGGTTTTAGAGTTAACTTTCTTTTTGTTTCTACAAATTCATTTTTTCAGTAAAATTCCAAAAAAATCAGATCTCTATTTTTTGTTTTTTATCTTTGTTGCCGGATTTATAAATCACTGGCCTTCTCAAGCACTTCTCATACCACCACTATTTGTAGTCGCCTTATCGTTCACAGCAGCCAGCCCAAAACCGAAATCAGAGAACCTATTAAAGAATGTAGTTTTCGGCTTAACAATTACAATCGTAACTTTGAGCGTTTATCTTTACTTGCCAATACGATCGCACTTGTATCCCACCGTTAATTTTGGCGCGCCCTACACTTGGGACAGGTTCGTGAAGTTTATTTCGAGAACTGATTATTCAAAAATCGAGATGATGGCATCTTACAGAGAAACCTTTTGGCTTAACCTAAGTCAAAAATCAGCTTATATTTCGCAACATTTTTTAACTGAGTTTCACCCCGTCATTTATATCGCTATTATCGCTGGCGTCTTCTTTCTTAACAAAACCAACAAAAAGCTGACTTTATTCTGTTTAGTTTTGTTTCTAACCGTCTTTTCAGCCAACTTGCTTTATCTGCAAGCAACACCTATTGAGTTTTGGCATATTGACGACCACTTGCTGTCAATCAATTGGATTTCGGATCTTTTGGCCGGTGTTGGAATATACGGTTTTTTAAGTTTGCTTCACCAGACGACTAAAACCTTTAAATCGCCGGTCTTTATCGCGAGTTCTATTTCGGTTTCATTTTTTCTGTTGCTGACCATTCTTCAAAACTTTGGCACCAATAACCAAAAAAGTGAATTCTTATATTACGGCTACGGCACAAATATCCTGAAGTCATTGCCGCAAAGCACACTGTATTTTGCCGAATCAGATTACGATTACTTTTCAACGCTATATTTGAAAACCGTTTTAAATAAAAGGCCCGATGTTCGTCTTTTTCTAACCTTCTTTTTAGACCAACCTTACGAAAGAGAGGTTCTTTCAAAAACAGGCTACCCAGAGTTAGATCAAATCCCGCAAACAAAGTCTGTTTTGCATGATCTTATTCAAAGCAACTACAAGACACATACTATTTACAGCACCTTTTCAAACGCTAGTTTTTCAAAACTGTACTTGAAAGACTTTAACAACCTGCGGTTTATCCCTTCAGGCATCCTTACCAAAATCATTCCAGACGACGGGGCGTCGCCATTTAAGCAGTCGTATGACCAACTAAATGACTTTTGGGCGGAGTATTTAGCGTCTGAAATAGCCACCCCCAGCGAAACCCAAGGAATCTTAAGGCAGGCTTGCGCCAATCCGTTCCTAAACGCGGCCCATTACGAAAAGCTTCATGGGCATTTCGAACATTGGGATTGGTATTATTCAAAAGCAATTCATTTAATATCTGATACAGCCTGGCTAGCACAAACCTGGTTTGATCAAGCGGAAGGTGATACTTACTTAGGGGAAAATCTTGAGGCGGAAAAAGCCTATCAAATCGCAGGCTACTATTTTTATCAACTTGGCCAGATCGACAAAGCTAATCTGGCTTTAGAAAAAATCAAAACCCTCTCAAACACTAAGTCGTCAAACAACCTACCCACAAAATAAAAAACCCAGCTCCTCTTTCGAAGAACTGGGTTCATATTTAAATCCCGGCAACGTCCTACTCTCCCACACAAGACATGTGAAGTACCATTAGCGCTGGAGGGCTTAACTGCCGTGTTCGGAATGGGAACGGGTGTTTCCCCTCCGCTATAATCACCGGGAAACGTCAATCTCAGTTACTGTTTTACACAATACTGGAAATAAAAGCAACGATAGAAAACTACTAACTTGAACTCGAGTGCGATAGAAGATGCGATGAAATTAAAACATATGATCAAGCCTCACGGCGGATTAGTACTGGTCAGCTTAAACCCTTACGGGCCTTACACACCCAGCCTATCAACCACGTAGTCTACGTGGAGCCTTTAGGGGACTTGTGTCCCGGGACATCTCATCTTGGGGAGAGTTTCACGCTTATATGCATTCAGCGTTTATCTCGTCCGAATATAGCTACCCTGCAACCACCCTTGGCAGGATGACAGGAGTACCAGAGATTCGTCCTTCCCGGTCCTCTCGTACTAGGGAAAGCTCCCCTCAAATGTCCTACGCCCGTACCAGATAGAGACCGAACTGTCTCACGACGTTCTGAACCCAGCTCACGTACCACTTTAATAGGCGAACAGCCTAACCCTTGGAACCTACTTCAGCTCCAGGATGTGATGAGCCGACATCGAGGTGCCAAACCTTGCCGTCGATATGAACTCTTGGGCAAGATCAGCCTGTTATCCCCAGAGTAGCTTTTGTCCGTTGAGCGACGGCCCTCCCACGAGGTACCGCCGGATCACTAAGCCCTGCTTTCGCACCTGCTCGACTTGTCTGTCTCGCAGTTAAGCTTCCATATGCCTTTACACTTGTAAGCGCGATTTCCAACCGCGCTAAGGAAACCTTTGGGCGCCTCCGTTACACTTTGGGAGGCGACCGCCCCAGTCAAACTGTCCAGCAGACATTGTCCCTGAACCGGATTACGGCTCTAGGTTAGAACTTCAACACAACAAGAGTGGTATTTCACTAACGACTCCGGAAAGGCTGGCGCCCCTCCATCAAAGTCTCCCACCTATGCTACACATGTTAAATCAAAGTTCAGTGTCAACTTGCAGTAAAGCTTCATGGGGTCTTTTCGTCTAGATACGGGTATCGAGCATCTTCACTCGAACTACTATTTCGCCGAGCATGTTGTCGAGACAGTGCCCAGATCGTTACTCCATTCGTGCAGGTCGGAACTTACCCGACAAGGAATTTCGCTACCTTAGGACCGTTATAGTTACGGCCGCCGTTTACTGGGGCTTCGGTTCTGAGCTTCGCTTACGCTAACCCATCCCCTTAACCTTCCAGCACCGGGCAGGAGTCACACCCTATACATCGTCTTTCGACTTAGCAGAGTGCTGTGTTTTTGTTAAACAGTCGCCTGAGCCATTTCTCTGCGACCCCTTCGCGCTACAGGCGCAAGCCTTTCACGTAAGGGGGCCTCTCTTTTCCCGAAGTTACGAGAGTAATTGGCCGAGTTCCTTGACAACACATTACTCGAGCGCCTTAGGATTCTCTCCTCATCTACCTGAGTCGGTTTGCGGTACGGTCGCCTAACACTCCCTAGAAGATTTTCTTGGCAGCGTAGAGTCAAAGACTTCGCCTTGCGGCTCGAGTGACCCCTCGATGTATATGACCCGCGGATTTTACCTACGAGTCCATCTATGAGCCCCTCCCGGCACGACCATCGGCCGGGTTCTCCTATCTTCCTGCGTCTCTCCATTGGTGATAACGTGTTTCGGCGGTTCAGGAATTTTAACCTGACATCCATTATCTACGCCTTTCGGCCTCGACTTAGGGACCGACTTACCCTGAGAGGATTACCCTTGCTCTAGGAAACCTTAGATTTACGGCGAGCATGTTTTTCACACGCTTTTACGCTACTTAATCCGGAATGATCACTTCTGTCTCGTCCAGCCGTCCTTACGGTCGACCTTCATCCTAACACAGAACGCTCCTCTACCAGATGTACCCTCCTAAGAGGATACAAATCCACAGCTTCGGTGACATGCTTGAGCCCCGTTAAATTGTCGGCGCAGAATCGCTCGAACAGTGAGCTGTTACGCACTCTTTAAATGATGGCTGCTTCTAAGCCAACATCCTGGTTGTTTATGCGACTCCACATCCTTTACCACTTAGCATGTACTTGGGGACCTTAGCTGATGGGCTGGGTTGATTCCCTTTCGACCGTCAACCTTAGCGCTGACAGACTGACTCCTGGGATTACATTAATGGCATTTGGAGTTTGAAAGGATTTGGTAACCTGTTAAGGCCCCTAGCCCAATCAGTGCTCTACCACCACTAACTACTTCCCAAGGCTATCCCTAAAGATATTTCGAGGAGAACCAGCTATCACGGAACTCGATTGGCTTTTCACCCCTATCCACAACTCATCCGAGCATTTTTCAACATACATCGGTTCGGGCCTCCACCTCGTGTTAACAAGGCTTCACCCTGGTCATGGCTAGATCGTCCCGCTTCGGGTCTAATAAATGAAACTGAATCGCCCTTTTAAGACTCGCTTTCGCTACGGCTCCACCCCTCATACGGGGCTTAACCTTGCTTCATTTAATAACTCTCCGGATCATTATGCAAAAGGCACGCTGTTACACTGATAGGCGTTTATAACCCGTAAGCTATAAACCTCCTAAAATAGTGCTTCAACTGATTGTAAGTGTATGGTTTCAGGTACTTTTTCACTCCCCATTAGGGGTGCTTTTCACCTTTCCCTCACGGTACTGTTTCACTATCGGTCGTCAGCTTGTATTTAGCTTTGGACAGTGGTCTGCCCAGATTCCCACAAGGTTTCACGTGTCTCGTGGTACTCAGGAACTTGCTTGGAGAGAAGAAGATTTCACCTACGGGGATTTCACCCTCTGTGTCGGACCGTCCCAGGCCCTTCGGTTATCTAATTCTTTTGTAACTCCACGACCGCTCTGTAAAACGATCATGCAAGCCCTACAACCCCTCGTATGCAACGCTCACAGGCTTACACACACAAGGTTTGAGCTGTTCCCCTTTCGCTCGCCGCTACTGGGGGAATCTGTTCGATTTCTTTTCCTCTGGTTACTGAGATGTTTCACTTCACCAGGTCGGCTTACCCTAACCTATGTATTCAGTTAGGAATTATTGGGGTTTACCCAATACGGTTTCCCGATTCGGACATTTCCGCTTCAATGCCTATTGCCGGCTCCACGGAACTTTTCGCAGGCTATCACGTCCTTCATCGCCATCTGACGCCAAGGCATCCTCCATACACTCTTAGTAGCTTGATCACATGATCTAACGCCACCGCTTGAGAATCTATACGCACTCGGTTCAGCTTAAATAGTAGTTTTCTATCGTTTTTCAAAGAACTAATCCCGTTCCTAAGAACGGACTGAATCAATCCGATTCAACGAAGCCGCTGTCAAAGACAGCAAAGCTTCGTGAAATTTTTGAAGTTCAAAAACTTCACGAAACCTTCAACCTTTGGTCGATCTATTTATGGTGGAGATGAGCGGGATCGAACCGCTGACCCCCTGCTTGCAAAGCAGGTGCTCTCCCAACTGAGCTACATCCCCTCACTTAACAACCAGCCAGCCCACACCTAAAATGGTGGGCCTAACTGGAGTCGAACCAGTCACCTCACCCTTATCAGGGGTGCGCTCTAACCAACTGAGCTATAGGCCCAATTCAGTTACCGAGGGCTACTCACTCACAACCCAAAAGCTTAACTTCAATTCGAAAGAACAGAATCCGAATTTGGTCTCTTAAAACTAAATAGTGCAAATCTCGTTTGAGTATCCACTTGGAGTTACGGTACGAGCGTTCCCTATAAAGGGTTCCTCTACCATGGTCTCCATAGAAAGGAGGTGATCCAGCCGCACCTTCCGATACGGCTACCTTGTTACGACTTAGTCCCAATCACCAACCATACCTTCGCAATCTGCCTCCCTTGCGGGTTAGCGCAATCGCTTCTGGTGCAATTGACTTTCGTGACTTGACGGGCGGTGTGTACAAGGCCCGGGAACGTATTCACCGCGGCGTTCTGATCCGCGATTACTAGCAATTCCGGCTTCATGGAGTCGAGTTGCAGACTCCAATCTGAACTGGGGCGTACTTTTTGGGATTGGCTCCCCCTCGCGGGTTCGCAACCCTTTGTATACGCCATTGTAGCACGTGTGTAGCCCTGGATATAAAGGCCATGAGGACTTGACGTCATCCCCACCTTCCTCCGGTTTGTCACCGGCGGTCTCTCTAGAGTGCCCAGCTTAACCTGATGGCAACTAAAAATAGGGGTTGCGCTCGTTGCGGGACTTAACCCAACATCTCACGACACGAGCTGACGACAGCCATGCAGCACCTGTCTCTCTGCCTCTTGCGAGGAAACCTACTTTCATAGGCGGTCAGAGGATGTCAAACCCAGGTAAGGTTCTGCGCGTTGCGTCGAATTGAACCACATGCTCCACTGCTTGTGCGGGCCCCCGTCAATTTCTTTGAGTTTCAACCTTGCGGTCGTAGTCCCCAGGTGGAGTACTTAATGCGTTAGCTGCGGCACTAGAGGAGTGGATACCTCTAACACCTAGTACTCATCGTTTACGGCCAGGACTACCGGGGTATCTAATCCCGTTTGCTCCCCTGGCTTTCGCATCTCAGTGTCAGTTTCGGACCAGAAAGCCGCCTTCGCCACCGGTGTTCCTCCCAATATCTACGCATTTCACCGCTACACTGGGAATTCCGCTTTCCTCTTCCGAACTCGAGTCTTGCAGTTTCAAAGGCAATGACCTGGTTGAGCCGGGCCATTTCACCTTTGACTTACAAAACCACCTACATGCCCTTTACACCCAATAAATCCGGACAACGTTTGCCACCTCTGTATTACCGCGGCTGCTGGCACAGAGTTAGCCGTGGCTTATTCTACCTATACTGTCAAATTGCAGGATTATTTACCCTGCAATCTTCATCTAGGTCTAAAGAAGTTTACGATCCGAAGACCTTCATCCTTCACGCGGTGTCGCTCCATCAGGCTTGCGCCCATTGTGGAATATTCCAAACTGCTGCCTCCCGTAGGAGTCTGGGCCGTATCTCAGTCCCAGTGTGGCCGATCACCCTCTCAGGCCGGCTAACCATCGTAGCCTTGGTGGGCCATTACCCCGCCAACTAGCTAATGGTGCTTGAGCCGATCTCCTAGTGATAGCTTGCGCCATCTTTTACCTCAACCCCCGAAGGGATCGTGGTCATATCTGGTATTAGCACGCCTTTCGGCGCGTTATCCCAATCTAAGAGGTACGTTACCCAAGTATTACTCACCCGTTCGCCGCTTTACTCACCCTTGCGGGCTTTCACGCTCGACTTGCATGTCTAAGACGCACCGCCAACGTTTGTCCTGAGCCAGAATCAAACTCTCCATAAGAAAGCTTTTCGGCTCTACTAAAACAAACTCAAACTACTTTTGACTAGCACCCAAACTTGTTTCGTATGCACTATTTAGTTTTCAAAGACCAAAAACAGACAAGCATCCATTCGATGCTTACCCCAGGGGTGTTTAGAGACACAAAAACCCACCGCTGCGATGAGCACCGCAATCGAAACCAACAACATCCGATTGTCTAATGATTTAACTCTTCAAAGAACCTAGCCACAAGCCTTAGTGGCCGGGGGATGTATTTATACTCAACCAGCCACGTTGTGTCAACTAATAATTAATTATTTTTCACTTTTCTACCGAGCTGCAGAAACCGCCTGTTCCGGGCTATTTCCAGGCTTAGAAACAGACGTTTTTTCAGTCGAAGTGGGTGAAATCCAGCTCGAAATAAAGTCTTTCGCCTGGCGGTAATTAATCAATAAATCCTTGAAATTCTTGATCTTTTTGAGCCTTTTGAACACATAGCTGGGGCGCAAATAGAACTGGCGGTAGGCCATATCACGAGCTTTTTGCAGATCTTCTACCGACAAAGTCGGCAAATGCAAAATAGGCTGATTCAACTCATATTTTGCGTAATCGTCTGTCGTAATCCAGCCATTCTTCTTACCCATTTCTTCTAATTCAGTTTTCGGAAAAGGGATCGCGCAATAAAACTGAGCGTAATCCGGATCCAATTCCTTGACGTACTTAATAGTCTCTTTAATCGTCTCCATCGTTTCGCCAGGCAGACCAAAAATAATGTGGGTCAAAACTTCGATGCCAGCTTCTTTCGTTAAACGAACTGCGACGCGCGCTTGTTCGGCCGTAGCACCCTTCTTCATGTTTTTCAAAATTTCTTCGACACCCGATTCAACGCCATAAGAAATTCCAATGCAATTTGCTGAACGCATTTCTTTCAAAACTTCAGCGTCCATTTGATCAACTCGGCTATTCGACATCCAACGAATTTTTTCGTGCAGGCCGCGTTTTTTAATTTCTTCGCAAACTTCCATCACAAACTTTTTGTTTTGATTGAACGTATCAGACCACATCGTGAAATTACGGAGACTGTGTTTTTCGAAACACTCTTGCATTTCATCAACCACGTTGACCGCACTACGCAGTCTTACTTTTTTGCCGTAATACTGATAGGCCGTGCAATAGATACAGGAATGAGGGCAACCACGACTCGTAATAATCAGTGTATAAGGCTCATTAATAACAGGTAATGTGTACTTAGCGTTATCCAATAAATGCCGGGCCGCAAAGGGTAAATCATCAAGATTTTCATTAAATGGGCGCTCTTCGTTAGATACCAGATCTCCGCCTTTCGACTTAAAGGTAATTCCCAAAACATCTTCCAAGGGACGATTATGCTCCACCGCATCCACTAAGTCCTGAGCGGTTAATTCGGGTTCGCGGCGAATGACAGAATCCAAAGCGGAAGCCGTCAATACTTCTTCTGGCAAGGAGGTGGCGTGATTTCCGATAACAGTAAAGTGAGCTTTAGAAATGGGACGCATCAGGTTGATGACTTCAACATCACTGGCCGAAGTGGCAGTCGACATGTTGAACAAAACTAAACCAGGATTAAATTCTGCGATTCCTTTTTTCAACCCTTCAATGTCGATGTCATTTGCCATGCAATCCAAAATTTTAACATCGTGTTTTTTCGCTTCGAGCGCTCCGCCGATCATCGGGAGCGAAATCGGAACCATGACATATTGGAAAGAGTTTAAACGTTGTTCGCAGCGGCCTTCGCGGATGTACTTCATGCCGGTACAAGTGGGTGGATTAACAATCAAAACTTTCATGGATTACCTCTTGGGATTTTCATTAGTGAGGGTCATCTTGCAGGACAAACGGATCACCTACCAAGTATAACCCCGATCACAGAAGAACCAAAGCACTCAAAAAACACTATATTTTATGCCACTTCCAGCAAGCTACACGCCAACGATTTTCCACCTCTTGAAGCTCTTGTTTCTCAGTTAAACAGCGGTCTTCTACATGAAGGCAGCGAGCCGCAAAAGGGCAGCCTTTTGGCGCATTTACCGGGTTGGACGGTTCGCCTTTGAGCGCCACCGAAAACCCCATACTCGCCTTCAGCAGAACCTGAGTATAGGGGTGTTTGGGCTTTTGAAGCACTTGCTCCACAGTTCCCTCCTCCACCACCCTACCCAAGTACATTACTAAAACCCGATGGCTGATATAACCCACCACCTGCAAATCGTGCGAAATAAACAAATAGCCAATCTTCTTATCTCGGTTGAGCTTAGCCAACAGGTTCAATATAGAAGCTTGAACCGACACATCTAAAGACGAAACCGGCTCATCTAAAACCAACATCTGAGGCTGACAAGCTAATGCCCTTGCAATACCAATACGTTGTCTTTGCCCACCCGAAAACTCATGGGGGTATTTCTCTAAATCAGCGGCCGTTAGCCCTACCTGGGTCAGCAGCTCTTTTACAAAAGCCAACCGCTCTGAAACCGCCAATAACTGGTGCACTTCCAATGGCTCTAATAAGAGATCCTTAATTTTTTGCCGGGGATTCAGCGATGAAAAAGGGTTCTGAAAGACCATCTGAAACTCACGTCTTAAGGCCCTTTTTTGCTCTTTTTGGAGCAATTTGAGCTCTTGATCATTCCAAAATATCTGGCCTTCCGTGAGATCTTGCAGGCCCACAATGCATTTGCCCAAAGTACTTTTGCCACAGCCCGATTCTCCCACCACGCCCACTACTTCGCCCGTCTCTACCTCAAACGAAATATCATTCACGGCTTTCAAAAAAGCCGTAGGAGTGCCCAGCAATCCGCGTTGAATCGGAAACTCTTTAATTATTTTTCGGACGGATAAAAGCATCGCACCCCGTGCCCTGTTTTATTCAACACAAACTCCGGTTTTTCTGTTCGACACTTATCCTTTACCTTTGGACAGCGATTAGCAAAAACACAAGCCGGCAAGTCTTCAAAGGGAGACGGCACGACTCCACCAATACTCACCAATTCCTTCCCCTTCTGTTCAAACTGCGGCATCGAGGCCAACAAGCCCTCTGTATAAGGATGTTGAGCATGGACAAAAATATCTTCCGGCGTCCCTTCTTCCATCACTTCGCCAGCATAAAGAATGACTACTCGGTCAGCGTGCCCTTTCACAATACGCAGGTCATGGGTAATCAGCAGTACCGCCATTTTGTTTTGCTGGGTCAGTTTGAAAACCAATTCCAATATCTGTGCCTGCACTGTAACGTCCAGAGCGGTAGTAGGTTCGTCCGCAATCAGCAAAGTTGGTCCGCAAGCGATCGCCATGGCAATCATGACCCTTTGGCACATTCCGCCAGAGAGTTGATGAGGATACTGGCCTATTACTCGCTTAGGATCCGGCAGGCCCACTTCAGCCAATAGATTCAAGGTTTTTTGACGCACTTCGGTTTCGGATGAATTTAAATGTTTTCGGAGGGTTTCTTCAATTTGTACCCCGACTGTAAAAACAGGATTCAAAGATGTAATCGGATCTTGAAAGACAATCCCAATGTCTTTACCGCGGATGGCTTCCCACTCTTCGCGGGTAAACCGATGAATATCTTTGTCTTTAAAGTGGATAGTCCCACCTGTTACTTCCATCGGTGGTTGGGGCAAGAGGTTCAATATAGAAAGAGCCGTCATGCTTTTACCGCAGCCCGACTCCCCTACCAGGGCCACTCGCTGGCCTTCACCCAAGCTTAGACTGATTCCCCTTAAAACCTTACCCCGCTTATCATTCGTAGGGTTTTTCAAAGAGACTTCGAGATTTTTAATGGATAAAAGCTCGGGCACGAATACTCATTTCGCATGAAATTACTTGCAGGCCATCACGCCCCATATAATACTAAAAATCGCTGATTTCACTAACAAATCAAACGAAATGCCATGCGCCCATTTAAAAATATTTATCACACCATGCCCGATGGGACTTTGAAGCACATCAACCCCTTGACCGGAACCGAGGTTTGGACTGTTCCAGATCGCGCCCATCGCCCCCTGAACAAGGCCATTCATCAACCTCAACCTTTACAAACGGCGAACCCCGAAAATTACTGCGACTTTTGCCAGACTAATTACTTAAAAACTCCGCCTGAAAAAAACAGACTCATTCAAACACCTGAAGGCAAATATGAAAAACTAAGCCATCTAGCGCCCGATCAATTAACCAATACCAAAGCCGTTTTCCGTCGGGTGGCCAACCTCTTTGAAATTGTCACCTTGGATTATTGGCTAAAAAACCACGGGTTCAAAATTTCCGATGTTCAGTCCAAGTGGCAAAAAGATTATTTAAATCATCCCCAGGGTCTCGAACATGTTTTACAAATCACCTCCAACAAACTCAAACTCATCGGCAGAACACCTGAAGAATTGGACAAAATGCCTCAGGCCGAAAAACTCCGTTTTGCCGAATCCTTCTTCGCGGGCGGACACGAATTGATTATCGCCCAAAAGCATTTTAAACCTGGCGCGCAACTAGACACTGACTTAGTTTCCTCCGGCGAACTCACCAACCATGAACACTATCAATACTTTCTCTACACCATCGACGCCCTAATTGATATTTACGCCAACAATCGCTTCGTACGCTATGTCACTGTTTTCCAAAACTGGCTTCAGCCTGCTGGCGCTTCGTTAGAACATCTTCACCGACAATTGGTGGGTATTGACGAATGGGGCGTTTCTATTGAATCCGAATTAGAAATCGTCAGCGAAAATCCAAACATCTATAACGAAGCCCTTATTAACTTTTCTATCGACCAAAACCTTGTTGTCGCAGAAAACGACCAGGCCGTCGCCATTGCCGAACTGGGCCACCGCTTCCCCACACTGGTTGTCTATTCCAAAAGCAAACAAGTCCGCCCTGAAGAGCACAGCCCCGAAGAAGTCAAAGGCGTTTCCGACCTCATCCATGCTTGCCATGCCGCCTCCGGCAATCAAGTGCCCTGTAATGAAGAGTGGTACTACACACCCCGAGACTCCAAGGTATTAATGCCCTGGCACATTTTGATTAAGTGGCGGACCAACAATGAAGCCGGCTTTGAAGGCGGCACTAAAATCTATATCAACCCGGTTTCACCTATCGCTATGAAAACCCTGCTCATTCCACGGCTCCAAGATTTAAGTCAGCAGGGCAAGATTCAAAACATCAAAATAGGCGACGAGTGCCAGACACAACACAACCCTTTGCTTTACGGCAAAAAGTAGCTAAATCAAAAAAGCCATATTTTTGGCCTTTTTAACCGCAAAATTCATAATCGTTCGTTTTCCCAGTGCGCTGCGACAGAGAATGGTGACAAAACCGTGGTCAGCGTATAATGACGTCACCAAAATATTAACTTTCTTTATAGAAAAGGTTGTCGGGCCGATCCCGAAATAAAAAGGGTATATGGAAAATTCAGTTAACGAAGATAAAGCTAAAATTCACAGCTCAGCTCAAATCTATTGCGATATTGGCGAGTTTGATAAAGCCCTTATTGAATATCAAAAGCTGCTCACGATGGATCCCGATGATATGGAAAGTATCGTTGCGGTTGGCGACATCTATCACATTAAGAACTCGATGGAATTGGCTTATGAGTTTTACAACAAAGCCGCTTTGGCTTATGTCATTCAAAATCAGCCCGATAAAACCCTGTCCATTTATAAAAAAATAACCGATTTAGACGCAAGCAAGCTGCCAGCCCATATTCAAGCGCAGATCAACTACGCTCACGCCTATCTCAAAATCGACGCGGCTTTGAAAGAAGATCAAATCGAACCCGCCATCGAGTTAATCGGTAAGGTTCTCAAATTCCGGCCAGAAGATATGCTTATTCAAATTCAGTCC
>Ga0206920_1067_pt1 | contig 29098 bp, 20 predicted proteins | sample Alteio_BWOrgHeat_65_FD_152934 | JGI IMG/M metagenome (GOLD analysis project Ga0206920, IMG submission 152934) | Enriched cells from forest soil in Barre Woods Harvard Forest LTER site, Petersham, Massachusetts, United States -... | ecosystem: Environmental > Terrestrial > Soil > Temperate forest >...
GGTGGATCAGGTGCAGATGGGCGTGGCGGCTTCGGGGCCTTCTACGCAGTAGCTGATGGGAGGAATTGGATGTGGTGGAGCGCACTTCCTACCATATCGGGTTTTCGAGCACCAGCTTTCCAACGTTTTAATTCCTATTGCCGCTTTCTTTGCGAAATCTTGCGATTGATTTTGCGGTTGGCTTAGGCCTCTTGCAGGAATTCTGTGCGGTATTTGGGTGCGAGCTCCTGGGCTTTCTTGATGAACTCGGCTTGTTGTTGCGGATCGAGTTTGGGCGGAGGGGTGGTGCGGGTGGCGACTGGCACACCTACTTCCAGGAAGAACTTTTCCTGGCCGGCGGGCGAGCAGATGCAGACGAGTCGGACGGGCTGGGATGCGATGTTCTTGAACTGATGCGGGGCGTTGGCGGGAATGGTGATGGTGTCGCCTGCTTTGACGATGATCTTCTCGCCGCGGAAGGTGGCTTGCAGTTCGCCTTCGAGGAGGATGAAGGTCTCTTCGAAGTCGTGGCGATGGGGTGGAGGGCCGCCGCCGGGTGGGATGTGCATGTCGATGACGCTGAATCTGCCGGCTGTGTCTTCGCCGGTGACGGTGATGGTGTAGGTATCGCCGACGAGGCCGATGTGCGGGAGATTCTCTTCATTGCCGAGCTGGGCCAGAGCTAGTTTGCGATGGAGATTGTCGGGCGGAATTGTCGGTTGAGGTTGCATCGTAGACACGGGCTTCTCCTTGGCTGGTAGCAGATTGTGCGTCAATTCGAAGTCGTTCGACGCGGTGGGTTCTTCAAACAGACTCTCATGGGATGCAAGTCCGCTTCCCGACCCTGTGATGGTGATGTCGGCAGCGGGAACTGGAGGAACGGGTATGAGGTACGTCGACGCCCGGAGTGCAGGGGTTGAGACGACTAGCGGGGCATGTCGCGGTGGACGGCTTTGACGCGGTAGCTGGCTTTGGCGAGGCGCTTGGCCATCTCTTCGGCCATCATGACGCTGCGGTGCTGGCCGCCGGTGCAACCGAAGGCGATGGTGAGGTAGCTCTTCCCTTCCTTCACGTAGTGCGGGAGCAGGAAGAGCATCATCTCCGTGACTTTGGTGAGGAATTCGGTGGTCTGCGGGAAGTCGCGGACATATTTGGCGACTTTGGGATTCTTGCCGGTGAGTTTGCGGAACTCAGGGACGAAGTGCGGGTTGGGCAGGAAGCGGACATCGAAGACGAGGTCGGCCTCGAGGGAGACGCCGTTTTTGAAACCGAAGCTGAGACAGGAGACGAGCATCTGGCTGGCGATCTCGCAGCCGGGTTCGCCTGAGTTGATGGGGCCGAAGGTGGCCTGGATGTGGGCGCGGAGCTCGTGGACGTTGAAGGCGGAGGTGTCGAGGAGGACGTCGGCGAGATTGCGGACTTTGTCGAGCATCTGACGCTCGGCGGTGATGGAGCCGGAGACCATCTCGAACTCGGCTTCGGCAGCGCGGCTGAGCGGATGGGGGCGACGGGTCTCGGAGTAGCGACGGAGGAGTACGGCGTCGCTGGCGTCGAGAAAGACTACGCTGGTGGGCAGGAGCTTCTTGACTTTGGCGAGCATGACGGGAAGGCGATCGAGGGTAGGGCCTTCGCGGACGTCGACAACGAGGACGGCGCGGGTGATCTCGCGGGATGCCTTGACGAGGGCGGCGAAGTCGGGGAGGAGCTCGAGCGGAAGGTTGTCGACGGCGTGGTAACCGAGATCTTCAAAGGCTTTGAGGGCGGAGGCTTTTCCGGAGCCGGAGGTGCCGGTGACGATGACCAGCTCTTTGGCTGGGCCGGAGCCGCCTTTGGATCCAGCTTTAGATACGGGGGCTTTCATCGGGAGCGGGTCAGCGACCGGCCCCCCCGCCTTAGCGCTACCTATGAATTTGGAAGATGGGGACACGAGTTATCCTACCCGGGTTTTGGATGAGCGGGATACCACTTTTGTCTCACGCCGAGACGGTTTTCTCCTGGTAAGCAGTCTTTTCAATGGGGTCATGCTCGGGGCGATTGAGCTCGGGGCCATCGAGGCCCCTCGTTGAATGCAGCTTAGAAACATAGTGCCGGGGCTGAAGCCCCGGCCTACCGCACGGCTTAGGCCTGCCGCACGGCTTAGGGAGTTTGGCTCTTTCACTTTCCTCCCACATCTGCGCCCAGCCCAACGACGAAGACGTGCCGTTGGGGCTCCAAATCACCCGCAGAGATGGGGAGCCCGTTTCGTTCTTGAGGGGCTTCGCAACTGCGTGCCTCAGGGGACTTCTACTAACTCCATGGCGCCGTCGCGGCGGCGATGGAGGACGAAGAGAGCTCCAGTAAGGGTGCGGAAGATGAGTAGGTCGCGGTCGCGGTATTCGGCTTCCTTGACAGCCTCTTCAATGGTCATGGGCCGGATGGCGACGGCTTCCGCGGCGCTGAGGATGTGGGGCTCAACAACGGCAGCGTTGCCGGGGAACGAGTGCACGGTGATGGCAGCGCGCGCCTTTTTGCCTGGAGGACGAACGACGGGAGCGGCGTGGCCGTTGCCGGCGGCGATCTCCTCGGGAGTGGCGACGGCGAGGGCGGCGCGCTCGGTTTTTCGTGGAGCGCGGGCACGGACGGGCGCTTCGGGAACGGCGATGGGCTTGGGCAGGCGCTTGCTGGCGCGGACGCGTTCGCGGAAGCGCTGCGCCTGCAGCTCGGCGTGGGCCAGGGCGTGGCGCAGGGCGGTCTCCTGACTGGGTGATTCGCCTTTGGCAATGATCTGGTGCTGGCGGGTTTGAAGGCTGATTTCCACGATCTGCAGATGGCGTTCGGCGCGAAAGGTGAGGGCGGCAGTGGTGATTTTGCCCAGGACCAGAGCAATGCGCTCGATGCCGTCTTCGGCGCCGATCTTGAGCGCCTTGGAGATCTTGACTTGCCGTGCGGTGAACTCGACTTCCATCGATCCCTCCGGGAGGCATTTCGTTATTTAAAGCTTGGGGGCTGCTCAGAAAACGGGCAGCGCGAGAAGCTGTCTGGTGATCTTAAACCCATTGGGCGGGTTGCGTCGCATAGCCCGTGCTGAGAAGTAGATGCGGGGATGGGATAAATGCGGTGCAGTTCAATATTGGGCGATATCGGATGGCGAGATTGATTCCCTCGGTGCACTCAGGATGACGACTCTTGAGCTGTCATAGATTGCCCGACTGGCTGCGAGTTACTCGGTGCGGAGGGTTTCTATGGGATTTACTTTGGAGGCGCGCTGGGCTGGGAGCCAGACTGCGATTAAAGCTACGGCAGAGAGGAGAATGGGGCCGAGCAGGAAGGCGGCGGGGTCCCAGGCGTGGACGCCGAAGAGCAGACTGGCCATAAGACGAGTGAGAGCGAAGGCTGCGGCGAGGCCGACGGCCACTCCGAGGATGGCAAGCTTCATGCCGTGCCAGACGACGAGCTTCTGGATAGCTCCCCGGCCTGCGCCGAGGGCGATGCGGATGCCCATCTCCTGGGTGCGCTGGGCGACGGAGTAGGCCATGACGCCGTAGATGCCGATGGCGGCGAGAACGAGCGCAACCAATCCAAAGATGCTGAGCAGGAGCATGTTGAAGGACTCGTGCGGGGTGGAGCGGCCCATGACCTCGTCCATGGTGCGGACGTGGGCGACGGGATAGCCGCGGCTGGCGATGCGGAGCTGCTCGGTCACGGCGGGAATGAGCGAGTGAGGGTCGGCGTGGGCGCGGACGACCCAGACGAGGGCGGAGGTGTCGGAGTAGGCGGCTTGATAGCCGTCGGGAACCTGGGCGGTGGGGACGATCATCATGGCGTCGGCGGGATGGCCGAGGCCGTTGTTGTGAGTGTCACCAACGATGCCGATGATGGTGCGGACGGTTTCTCCGGCGAAGGTGGGGCCGATGTCGCCGCCGATGTGGATGTGCTGGCCGAGGGGATCTTCATTGGGCCAGTTCTGTTTGGCGAGGGCTTCATTGATGAGGACGACGCCGGGTTTGCCGCCGATGTCATTCTCGGTGATGTCGCGGCCGCGCAAGAGGGGGATTTTGAAGGTTTGAAGGAAGCCGGGCGAGATGCTGGTGAAGCGGGCGCCGGCTTTGGACTTGTCGACAGGACGGCCGATGATCTGGAAGGGCAAGCCGTCGTCGACCTGATTGGGCAGCCAGACGGATGTGGCGGAGAGCTCGACGCCGGGAAGGAGGTTGAGGCGGTCGCGGCCTTCTTTGGACAGCTGTGCCACACCGGCGGCGGTGTGGAGGCGCGGGCCGGTCATGGACATTTCGAGGGTGAGGACGTTGCGGGGGTCGAAGCCGGGGTCGACGCCGCGCAGGGCAGCGAGGGTGCGAATGAGGAGCGCCGAGCCGATGAGCAGGACGAGGGCGAGCGAGACCTCAGTGATGATGAGCAGCGAGCGGGTCTTGCCCTGGCGAAAGCCTGAACCGCTGCGGCTGCCGCTTTCCTTCAAGGTGCTCATTAGATCAGTGCGAGCGGCGGTGAACGCGGGAACGAGGCCAAAGAGGGTTCCGGTGATGAAAGCGGCGAGGAGGGTGAACGCCAGGACGCGCCAGTCGAGCCCGATGACGGAACCATCGCCGATGCGGGGCAGGCCGGCGGGACTGAATGCCAGGAGGGCGCGGACGCCGCTGATGCCGAGGGCAAGGCCGAGGATGCTGCCGGCGATGGCGAGCAGGAGGCTTTCGGTGAGGAGCTGGCGGATGATGCGGCCGCGGCTGGCTCCGAGCGCGGCGCGGATGGCGAACTCACGCCGGCGGCCGGTGGCGCGGACGAGGAGCAGGTTGGCGACGTTGGCGCAGGCGATGAGGAGGACGAGGCTGACGGCTCCGAGCAGAATGAGGAGGGATTTGCGCACGTCGCCGACGATGCTGTCGCGGAGTGGCTCGATGTGGAACTCCACATGAGGATCGGTGCTGGGGAAGTCGCGATGAAACTGGAAAGCTGCGAGCTTGAGCTGGGCGTTGGCTTGTTCGAACGAGACGCCGGGCTGGAGGAGGCCGGCGATCTGGAAGAAGTTGTTCATGTCCTGGCTGGCGGGCTCGAACTGGAAGGGCAGCCAGAGGTCGGCGGCGGGGTCGGCGATGAATCCCTGGCCAATAATGCCGACGACGGTGTAGGGCTCGTTGCCGAGAGAGATGGACTGGCCGACGATGGCGGGATTGCCGCCGAAGCGGCGCTGCCAGAGGCCGTAGCTGAGGACAGCGACTTTGCCGCCGTGGGGCTGATCTTCCTGCGGGGTGAAGGTGCGTCCGAGGGCGATGGGCGCGCCGTAGAGGCGGAAGTAGCCTTCGGTGACGTGGATGCCGCGGAGCTGTTCGGGCCGGTCGCCGGTGAGATTGAAGCCTGGACCGGCGTTGTCATACGCTGCGACTTCTTTGAAGACGCTGGTCTGGCGCTGGTAGGCGTGGAACTCGGGGATGTTGGAGAGGAAGTTGGCAATGACGGAGGAGCGGGTGCCGAACTCGACCATGCGGTCGGCATCAGGGTAGGCGAGGGGCTTGAGCAGGACCGCGTTGACGACGGAGAAGATGGCGGTGTTGGCTCCGATGCCGAGGGCGAGCGTGGCGACGGCGGCGAGGGTGAAGGCAGGGCTCTTCCAGAAGGACTGGAGGGCGTAGCGGAGGTCGTCGCGTAGATGGGCCATGGGCAGGGATCAGAGATCAGAGATCAGAGATCAGAGATCAGAGATCAGAGATCAGAGATCAGATGAGATGGTACAGCAGATTCCCTTGGGGAATAACAGAAAGAAAGGCAAGTGAAGGCCGAGAAGGGCAAGGGCAAAGACCGCCGCGGTGAGCTTCTTTGGTTCCCACATCTCTTCGAGATATGGGGCACCCTTTTTCGTGCGATGGACGCGGATGGCTGATGCCTTGGGAGAATGACAGAAAGAAAAGCAACAGCAACGCAGGCAGAAGCATTTCCGGTGAGGATAAGAAACGGAAAGAGATTAGTGGCCGCGGCGGACTGCGCCGGGCTCTTGTGGCTTTTGCGGTTCCTTGGCGAGGCGGCGCTGGTTGCGGCGGCCGAGGGTGAACATGATGGCGCCGAAGATGAGCAGGACCAGGCCCCATCCGATGTTGACGTTGGTGCCGCCGGAGCGGAGGTAGATCTCGCTGCCGTTGGTGACCATGCCGAAGATGGTGAGGATGAGGCCGACGAGCAGGAACATGAGGCCCATGGGGATGCGGAGGTCGAGGTTCATGATGGCTCCTTCGTGGCTAGAAATCAGAGATCAGAGATCAGAGAAAACCGCTGACTCTAGCGGAAGATGATGTTCAGAGTTACTACCATGACGATCAGCAGGACGGCCAGGGCTTCGGGGCGGCGCCACCACGGCAGATGGCCCATCTCGGGTTTTGGGGTCAGGGAGTGGACGAGGCCGACGAGCTCGGACTCGGGTTTGGGTTTGCCCATGAGGCTGACCAGGATGCAGACAATGAAGTTGGTGGAGAAGGCCCAGATGGCGGTCCAGAAGTTCTGGGCCATGTCGCTGGGGTAGTTGTGAATGACGTGGATCCAGCCGCCGTGGAGGCCGGGGTGGGCTTCGATGGGCAGGGTCAGGCCGTGATGCAGGAGGGCCGCGGTGGTGCATGATGTTGTTGAAGCCGGTGGCGGCGTAGGCGGTTGCCATGGACAGGATGATGCCGCCGACGGTGGCCCATCGGCCCATGGCGAGGTAGTGCTTATCGGTGCCGCCTTTGTGGATGTAGGACTGGTAGAGGTCGTAGGTCCAGACGGTGTTGAAGGCGGTGACGTTGCCGGCCATGCCGCTCATGAAGCTGGCGAGGAGCGCGGTGAGGCCCAGGCCGAGGATGCCGGTAGGAAAGTAGTGGAGCAGCATGGAAGGGATGGCGAGGTCGTAGTCGAGGAGGGGATGGCCGCTGGCGTCGAGGACGATCTTGCCGGTGAGAGGGTCGGTTTTGGCGGGAACGAGGCCTTTGCCCTTGGCTTCCGCTTCCGTGGGGAAGGTGATGGTGTGGACGATGGCGCCATTGGCTTCGACGCGCTGCGTGGTCACTTCCTTGGGCGTGGTGGCGGCGATGGCGAGCAGGCCGGGCAAGATGACCAGGAATGGGAAGAACATCTTCGGAATGGCAGCGATGAGAGGGACGCGGCGGGCGTTCTCCTGGGTATCGGTGGCCATCGCGGTCTGGATGACGAGGAAGTCGGTGCACCAGTAGCCGAAGGAGAGGACGAAGCCGAGGCCCATGGCGAGGCCGAACCACTCGACGCCTAAGGGGTTGGTGTTGGCGTGGGTCATGCCTTGCCAGGAGTGGGTGTATGCGGATGGGAGCGAGGCTTTGAGGCCGCTCCAGCCACCGACGTTGCGCAGGCCTATGAGGACAAGTGGGAGGAAGCCGGCGATGATGAGGAAGAATTGCAGGACTTCGTTGTAGATGGCGCTGGTGAGGCCGCCGAGGAAGATATAGCCGAGCACGATGATGGCGGAGAGGATGATCGACAGATGGAAGATGTACCCGAGAGGCAGTCCTGCTGACAGGAAAATGCTGTCAAAGACATGCAAGGTTTGAATGAGACGCGCCATCGCGTACATCGAGATGCCTGAGGAGAAGACGGTCATCACGGCGAAGGAGCAGGCGTTGAGGGCGCGGGTCTTTTCGTCGAAGCGGAGGCGGAGGAATTCAGGGACAGAGCGCGCCTTGGAGCCGTAGTAGAACGGCATCATGAAGATGCCGACGAAGATCATGGCGGGGATAGCGCCGATCCAATAGAAGTGGCTGGTGGCGAGGCCGTACTTGGCGCCGGAAGCGCCCATGCCGATGACTTCCTGGGCGCCAAGGTTGGCGCTGATGAAGGCGAGTCCGCAGATCCATGCGGGGAGGGCGCGGCCGGCCTGGAAGAAGTCTTTGCTGGTCTTCATGTAGCGCTTGAGGGCAAAGCCGATGCCCAGCACGAAGACGAAGTAGAGCAGCATGATGAGCCAGTCGACGGCGGTAAGGCTGGTGTGGGTCAAAGAAGGACTCCGGGCGCATTTGGGAAGCGTCGAAGTTCACTCTACATCACGGTGCGGATGGGTGGTCCAGTGGAAAATGAAAACATTTTCATTCCACTGGGATGTGGAGTAGAGGAGGAGCAAAAGAGATTTCCTTCGCGAATACCATACGAAAGGCCTGGATAGGGTTGTGCTTTCCCACCTTAGCCGCAAAAACCGCGGCAAAGATGGGTACCCCTTCTCGTGCTGCGGATTCGAGGCCATTTACACTGAGAGAGCGATGATTCTTACTTTGGAATGGACCTCTGACGGTGTCCGGTTTATCGACCAGACGAAGCTGCCTCTTGAAGAAAGCTACGTGCTTGCGACCAGCTATGAGCAGGTTGCAGACGTGATTGTGACGATGGTGGTGCGCGGAGCGCCGGCGATTGGCGTTTCGGCGGCAATGGGCGTGGCACTGGGGGCAAAGCAGACGCCGGCTGAGACGACGGAGGAGTTTGCGCCGGAGTTTGAGCGGATTTGCGCGCGATTGGCGGGAACGCGGCCGACAGCGGTGAATCTCTTCTGGGCGATTGACCGGATGAAGGCGCTGTTTGCGAAGCTGCGCGGAGCGGGCGCGAGCCTGGCCGAGGTGCAGAAGGCTCTTCTAGATGAGGCGTTGGCGATGTACGACCAGGACATTGCCGACTGCAAGGCGATTGGGCAACATGGCGGTCCACTGATGCCGGAAGAAGGCGGCGTGCTGACGCATTGCAATGCCGGGGCGCTGGCGACATGCGGATATGGGACGGCGCTAGGCGTGATTCGCGGGGCGGTCGAGGCGGGCAAGCAGGTGCATGTCTATGCGGATGAGACGCGGCCGTTTTTGCAGGGCGCGCGGCTGACGGCGTGGGAGCTGATGGAAGATGGGATTCCGACGACAGTGATCTGCGACAACATGTCGGCGAGCCTGATGCGGCAGGGGAAGATTCAGGCGGTTGTAGTGGGCGCGGACCGTATTGCAGCGAATGGCGATGCGGCGAACAAGATCGGGACGTATTCGGTGGCGATTCTGGCCAAGGAGCACGGGATTCCGTTTTATGTGGCTGCGCCATGGTCCACGATTGACCGGGCGACCCTGACGGGGGATGCGATTCCGATCGAAGAGCGGTCGGCGGTGGAGGTGACGCACCATGGCGGGAAGCAGTTAACGCCGCATGGAGTGGGCATCTGCAACCCGGCGTTCGATGTGACCCCGGCGAAGTACATTACCGGGATCATCACCGAGCGTGGGGTGTTGCGCGCGCCTTACGAGGAGTCGCTGCGGGTGATGGAGTCCAGCTTGGTGGAAGCTGCTCGCTAGTTGATCCTCGTTGGTTGATCTGGCTGATTAATCCTGCTAGTTAATCCGCGTAGGCGCCAAGTGCTTTGGAGGCGGCAGCGGATTGTAGACGGAGGATGTTGACTGTGCGATGGTCAGCGTTCCGTTGACGAAGGTGAGCGCGTAATTCTTCGCGGTCATGGAGCCGGCGGCGATGGTGATGACGTAGCTGCCGGCGGCTGAGCCGGATGTGGCCGCGGTGGTGACCGTGGGCGTTCCCGAGAGCGCGGAGACGGCAGTGTCTCCGTTGACCAAGCCGGTGACGGCATAGGTAAGCGCGGGCACGGTGTTGCCGACGGTGATGCTCTGGTTATTGGCGGTGACCTTGGCCGGGACTTTGGCGATGGTGAGCTGGCCGGGGACACAGGTGAAGGTGTAGTTGGCGGCTGCCAGGCTGCCGGCTGCGGCAGTGACGGGATAGACGCCGGCCGGCGAGTTTGCGGTCGCGGTGGTGCTGAGTGTGGGCACGCCGGAGACAACGATGGCCTTATCTCCATTGACAAAACCGGTGATGCTGAAGGTAAACGCGGGCACGGCGCTGCCGTAGGTTCCGGTTGCTGAAGCGGCGGCGACGGTGAGGACGGCGGCCTTGACTGCCATGGTGCCGGAGTTGATCTGGAAGGCGTAGTTGGAAGCTGCGAGGCTGCCGACGACGCCGGTTATGGCATAGGCGCCCACCGCGGAGCCGGAAGAGGCGGCGGTGCTGAAGGACGGGGCTCCGGAGACGACGGAGGCGGTGTCGCCGAGGATGAAGCCGGTGATCTGGTAGGGGATAACTGGAGCCGCGCTACCGTAGGTCATGGAGACGGCGGTGGGGGTGACGGCGAGAGTAGCGCGGTTGATGGTGAGGGTGCCGGAGGCCATCGCGAAGGTGTACTTCGACGAGGCCAGCGTGCCTGCGGCCACCGAGATGGTGTACTGGCCTACGGGCGAGGCATTGGTAGCCGAGGCGGTGAGGGCAGGTGCGCCGGTAACAACAGCTGAGGTGTCCCCATTGAGAAACCCGGTGAGGGTGTAGGAAAAGGCAGGGTTGGCCTGGCCGTAGATACGAGCGGCGGAGTTGGCCGTGACGGTGAGCGTGGCCTTGTTGATGGTCAGCGTTCCGGGTTGGAGGGTGAGCGTGTAATTGGGCGCGTTGAGGGTGCCGATGGCGATGGCGATGCTGGCGATTCCCGGGGGGGTCGCCGAGGTTGCGGTGGTAGTGAGTACGGGGGCGCCTGTGAAGGCGGAGGCGATGGTGTCTCCGTTGAGCAGACCGAGCGCTTGCCAGGACTTAAGTACAGGAACAGGGGCACCGTAGGTCATGCTGACTGCTGAGGGCGCGATGGTGAGTGGAGCAGGGGTAACGGTGACGACTCCGCTGACGAAGGTGAAGGTATAGTTGACGGCTACGAGAGTACCAATGGACGGTGTGATGGAGTATGTCCCGGCTCGGGAGCCAGCGCTTGCTGAAGTGGCTAGGCCCGGCGCTCCGGTGAGGACGGTCGTGGGGTCGCCGTTGACGAATCCCGTAACGGTCCAGCCAAGTTTAGGAAGAGCACTGCCGTAGGTGAACGTTGCCGGCGCGGCGGTTATGTTCAGTGTGGCCTTCTTGACGGTGAGGATGCCGGGGACAAAGGCAAAGGTGTAATTGGCAGCCTGGAGAGTGCCCTTCGCGGCCAGGAGAGCGTGTGTGCCGACGGCGGCGGTGCTGCCGGTATCCGGGGCGATCGCCGGCGCGCCGGTGATGACAAGCATCGGGTTTTGCGCGTAGACAGTGCCGGTGATGGAATAGCCGAAAGAGGCGGGGATAGAGCCGTAGGTTGCGGAGGCGTTGCCCACGGTGACAGTGAGTACGACGGGGTTGACTGTGAAGCTGAAAGTGACAGAGGCGGCCTGGTAGGCGTTGTTGCCGGGCTGGCTGGCCTGGATGACGATGACGCCGGCTCCATTGAGAAAGACCGACTTGCCACCATTAGTGAGATAGCCGGGACCGCTGACGACTTGAAACGTCACCGGAAGCCCGGAGCTGGCTGACGCCTGCAGCGGTATGGCTGGCGCGCCGTAGGTGGCGTTTGCAATGGGGGTGAAGGATATCGTCTGAGAGGATTGCCGAAGCGCGACGCCGCTGACCGGGATGGATTGCTGCAGGGCAGTGCTGCCGGGGGCTGTGATGTCTGCTGCGATATTTACGGTCACGGATTCGCTGGCGGGCGAGGCTGGCGACCTAGGAGAGAAATCGATTGAGAAGGTGCATCCGAAGCCTGCGGCAAGGGTGTCTCCATTGCCGCAGTCACTGGCAGCATCACGCTCGGGGAAGTCGACCGGGTACTGGATCGCATCGAGCGAGAGCGGCTGGCTCCCGGTGTTTTGAAGGGTGAAGACCTTGGCACTATCGGTGCTAGTGGATCCGACGTAAGTCGTGGCGAAGTTTGCGGCCGTCGGCTGGGCGAGATTGACGCGGACCACCTGATTGTTGCCGGTATCTGCGACGTAAAGGTCGCCGCGGCTGTCGATGGCCATGCCGATGGGAGCGTTGAAGCCGCTGGCGACCGTGACCTGAGCGCCGAAGCTGCTGCCGTTCCAGGGCAGCATGAGAACGCGATTGTTGCCGGTGTCGAGGACGTAGAGGTTCGAGTTGCTGTCGAAGACGAGGGAGGTCGGAAAGGAGATGCCGTTGAGCGTGATGGTGCGAACGGTCTGGTATTTGCCGGCGAGCACCGGTACCTCCATCAATCTGTTCTGATAGGGCATGGAAAGGTAAAGATTGCCGGAGTTGTCGATGGCGACGCCCATGGGAATTCTGATGCCGCTGCCGGGCGTGACAGGGCTGCCGTAGGTGCTGCCTGTCCAAGGCAGCTTGACGATACGGTTGTCGTACGAGTCCGCGATGTAGAGATCGCCGACACTGTCGAACGCAAGGGCGGAGGGAGCGTAGACGGCGACTTTCAATTTGGACTGGGCCGCAAATGCAGTACCGGTCCAGGGCAGCTTGACGATAGAGTCGTTGCCGTTTGAGGTAATGAAGAGGGCACCGGTGCTGTCGATGGCCAGACCCATCGGGGAATTGAGCTGGGTGACGGGTAGAGTGCGGGGGCTGGCGTAGGAAGCACCGGAAGCTGGCATCTCAACGATACGATTGTTCCCGCTATCTGCGATGTATAGGTTACCGAAGCCGTCGACGGCGACCCCCGAGGGACCACTGAGCTGAGTGGCAACTACGGTCTGACTGGCAGGGTAAAGCGCGGTGCGTGGAGCGCTGCCGGTTCCAGAGGAATAGGCGGAGGCAAGGATGTTTCCGTTGGAATCGTAGAGAACGATGGCGCCGGTGCGCAGGCCAGGCCCCTGGGGATTGAACTGGAGATGGACAGAGCAGACGGTGGAGACGGAGTAGGTCTGCGGGATGCAAGTGCTGGCGCCGGCATCGACGAAGTCAAGACCCGGGGCACCCTGCGTGAGGATGCCGACGTTGCCTAGTGTGGCGCCAGCAGCGAGGTTGAAGCTGAACGTTAAGACTGGGCCCTGTGTGTTGGCGGCGACGACGGGAAAGGTAAGGGGAGAGGATACGACCTGCCATAGCTGTGAAGCGGACGCATCGGCGACCCAGAGATTGCCGTGAGAATCGGCGGCCATTGCTCGGGGAGAGACGAACCCGCTGCCGGTGAAGATGGAGCCGTTGAAGCGGCCTGCTCCGGGCTCCCAGACCTCTTTGACAATGCTTTCAGCGCCGGCCTGTGCGACGTAGAGATTGAAACTGGTGTCGACAGCGATGCCGACGGGAGAGTGGAGGTTGTAGGCCGCAAGCTGCTGGGTGAGATAGCCGGATGCGGAGTTGGGGTACTTGAGGATGCGGTTGTTGTTCGTGTCGGCGATGAAGAGGTTGTGCGAGGTATCGACAGCAACGCTCTGTGGAGCACCGAGCCCGGAGGCGATTACCAGAGGCGAGCCGAAGGCTGGACCGACGGCGGGCAACTCAAGGACGCGGTTGTTGCCCGTGTCCGCGACGAAGACATTGCCGGTCAAATCGGCGGCAACGCCGGCGGGTGCGTTGAGACCTGAGGCGATGGTGAGAGCAGCGCCAAATCCGGAGGCTGCGATGGGAAGCTTGACGATGCGATTGTTGCCGGTATCCGCGATATAGAGATTGCCGTACCAATCGGCGGCCAGGCCGGCAGGTGAGGAGAGGCCGGTGAGGATGGGCGTGGCTGGAGCATAGCCTGAGGCGGAATAGGCGATTTCAACGATGCGATTGTTGCCGGTGTCTGCAATGTAGAGATTGCCGGCGCCGTCCGCTGCGATGCCGGCGGGACTGGTAAGGACAGGGCTGCCGAGCTGGGTTTGCGAGCCAATAAAGGTGGCCTGTGCCGCGGCGGAGGCCGATGCGAGCAAGAGAGCAGTGAAGCCCGCGGCTACTGGTGCACGAAGAGCCGCAGCCAGCCTGAGGCAGTGGCGCTTAAATGATTTGATAACTCTCATTTTTCCTTTGTCCCGAGGGTCGCTATTTGCTGCTATTTGCTCCCATCATCGGCAAAGTGCAAGAAAGTTTTAATCGTGGCTGAACACTTGGAGTGCGAAAGAAATGGCTCATGAAACGAGCGTTGCGGTCGATAGGAGTGCGCGATAAGGTGCGCCTGGGCAGATGAGACCCATATGGGAGCACGTGATTCTCCAGGGTGGAGCGTTGCCGTAGAGTAGAGGTCAGTGCCGCTGCGTTATTCCATATTCCGGCTGCGACGCAAGTCGCTGGTGCGGGGCGCGATTCTGGCTCTGGGCTCGCTCTGGGTGAGCTTCCGGCTTTCGGGCTTCCCTGAGGTGCATGTGTGTCTGTGGCTGATTGCACCGTTGCTGGTGGCGGCGGCAGCGACATGGGACACCGCGCGGTGCCTGCAGCGGCGATGGAATTTTTACCACGGAGGCGTAATTCTGCTGCTGTACGTGGACCTGATGGTGCTGCTGATGATTGCGTTTTTGCTGGTGGCGCCTTTTTCCGGGCTGGTGCTTTAGCGATTACAGGACAACAGTGAATTTTCAGGTGTGCAAGCTTTGCTTCCATTAGGAAGTCTCAACCTGTAGGATGGGCGAGCGAGAATCCTCGCGGGAGGAAATTGCGACATGCTCAAGGGATTTCGAGATTTCATACTGCGGGGAAACGTTGTCGATCTGGCGGTAGCGGTCATTATCGGCGCGGCCTTCGGAGCGATCACGGCCTCGGTCACGGCAGACGTGATCACGCCGGTGATTTCGGCGATTATCGGCGCACCGGACTTCTCTACCCTGGTGATTCATGTTCCGGTATTGCACGCGGTGCCGCCGCCTCCGAGCCCGCTGCCGGCGAACTACGTTCCTCCGGGAGACGTGCATATCGGCAAGCTGCTGAATGCGTTGATCAACTTCGTGCTGGTGGCGGCGGCGATCTACTTTGCGATCGTGTTGCCGATGCAATACCTGCTGAAGAAGTTCAATCCACCGGCGGTTGAGCCTCCGAAGACGAAGGAGTGCCCGGAATGCCTGAGTGCGATTCCGGTGGCGGCGAAGCGCTGTGCGCATTGTGCGCAGCTGGTGGCCTGAGGTTGCTCTACAGCCAAGGTTTCTAGAATCTGAGAAAAAACGGAACCGCACACGAGGCTGCGGCGTATCCCTGTCGGCTCGCCTGAATGTTTCAGGGTGATTGAGGAGGCCGTGTTTGATGGGATCTCGCGTTCGTGTGGTGGTGGCTGGGACTGTAGCTTGCTGCGCGGCTGCACTGGTGTTGGCGTATCCGATGCATGACCGAACGGCGCACGCTGCTGTCTCTGCTGCGGCGGAGAGTGGAGCGCCGTATACACCGTCTTATACGAAAGACGGTGACCTGGTGCCGCCGGTCCAGTACCGCGAATGGATTTACCTGACCACCGGTCTGGATATGAGCTATACGCCGAAGAGCAATCCGGATATGCATATGTTCGACAACGTCTTTGTGAATCCGGAGGCATATCGAAGCTTTTTGCAGACGGGAACGTGGCCGGACAAGACGGTGATGGTGCTGGAGGGGCGCGGAGCGGCGAGCAAGGGTTCGATCAACACGACCGGGCATTTCCAGAGCGGGGGCCAGATGGGGCTGGAGATCCATGTGAAGGATGAGTCACGGTTCCCGGGAAAGTGGGCGTTCTTCGACGTGCAGAGCGAGACGAAGGCGACCCTGTTTCCGCAGACGGCGAACTGCTACTCCTGCCATGCGGAGCATGCGGCGGTGGACACGACGTTTGTGCAGTTTTATCCGACGCTGCTGCCGATCGCGCAGAAAAAGGGGACGCTCAGCGCGGCTTACACGAAGGAACTGGCAGCGCAGCCGGGTAAGTAGGCAGTTCGCTGTAGGGATGAGACAACAATTCGCGACGAGACTGACAGCGTATTCGGAGATTCCTTAGCGAACGACGGGAATCAAACGCAGACCCATGCTTTGCAGCAGGATGTATAGGTAGCAGACGGCGCTCAGCAAAGGGGGCGCCCACTGCCGTATGTGCTTCTGGAAGAAGGTCTCCATCAAGGTGATCTGCGGCTGCTCTTCAGGCGCGTACCGATCGCGGTCGTCGAACGAAGCCAAGCGCGCGGTGCGCAGGTTGAGCTCGGTTTTGAGGATGGCGAACTGGGCCCGGTTGGGAAAGCGAAGCAGGCCACGGAGGAGGTGGTCGGAATCGATCCAGTGCTCGTGATCGAGGTCGGCTTCCATGACGGCGAAGGCGAGGGCGCGGCGCGCTTCCGAATCGAGCTCACAGCGGGCGGCTTTTTCGTCGGTGACGGGGGCGGGCTCGGGGCGCGGAAGCAGCGGCAGGCCAGCAAACCAGCGGAGGTACTGGGCGTTGTCCTTGAGTTCCCCGATACGCTCGGCGCGGGTGTCTTCCTGCTCGCAGAGGCCGGCGAGGAGGTCGGCGACGGTGATGATGGACTGGTTGCGGTCGAGCGATTCGGTGCGAGCGTGGAGGATCGCCTTGCGGACGGACTGGGTGTAACGCTCGACGACAGAATAGGGGTTCGCCTTGCGGCGAGCTGCTGCCCGGACCGCGTGATCCCTGCCGATTTGCCTGTCGACAACGACTGCCTGCATTAGCATTACCTAACCTTTAATTGCCATTTAACAGCATGAGGACAACCGGCGGAAGATACCAATCCCACGATAGTCGTGTCAAGACCGACGAAAGCTGTATATGGGCTCAAATCCGTTGAGTTAGCGCCATTATGCCAGTACAGAGCTCGCAACGGCTTTGAAAAGAAGAAGAAAGCGAGACAAGCGAGGCCGGAGCCGGTGGAGTTGAGGCTGGCGCGCTACGGCTCGGCTATGGCGGGCGAGCTTACCGGCGAAACCAGCGCCGACAGAACCGGTGCAGACGCGAGTCTGGCCCATTTTGGGACCGCGTATCCGCCTTCGGCTTCTCAATAAGACTCTTTCCTGGAGAATGTGCTACTTTGGGTGCCTCCCTTGCGAACAGTGGCATCACGGGCCGAGGCCTGCGAAAAGAGCAGGTCTTTGGGGATGAGAACGGGTGCGGTTTGGGTGGGATGAAGGAGTTGGCGATGGAAGGAATGCTTATGCGGCGAGTCATGACGATTGGTTTACTCCTCTGCGGCGTTTTGCAGGCGCATGCGTGGGGGAACCGGGGACATCAGCTGGTGGCTTACATTGCTTACGAGAATCTGGATCCGGGGACGAGAGCCAAGGTGGATGCGCTTATTCAGCGCAATCCCTGTATTGGGGAGTGGAAGACGGCGGTGAGCGGGCTACCGGCCAGTGAACAGCCGGTAGCGCTGTTCATGCTGGGTGCGAATTGGCCGGACCGGATCAAGCTTACTGCTCCGAAGAGCAAGACACCTTACGATTGCCCGGGGCATCCAACGTTTCTTACCACAGACGGCGGAAAGGGAGCAGACGGGCGCTTCAGCGCGGATATTCCTCCGCCGGACATGACGGCGGCGAGCCAGATTACCGGGTACAGTGATGCGCGGCGACACCAGTACTGGCACTTTATCGACTCTCCGATCTCTGGAGACGGAACGAAAACGACGCCGGAGTACACGCCGAATGTGTTGTCGGAATTGAAGCTGCTGGTTGCGAAGCTGGCAACGACGACGGACCCTGATCTGCGGTCCTATGAGCTGGTGTGGATCGAGCATCTGATGGGAGATCTGCACCAGCCTCTGCACGATGCGCAGCGCTTTACGAAGACGCTCCACGATGGAGACCAGGGAGGCAACAAGGTTTTGATTGGCGCGCCGGAAACCAAGTATCCGAGCAATCTTCATGCGTACTGGGACGATCTGCCGGGCAGTGATAGCTCGCTGGCGGCAACGATCAAGATGGGCGCAGGCCTGAACCAGGGGAAGGCTCCGAATGCCACGACGATCGATATCAGTCGTCCGGAGGATTGGGCGACAGCGACCGAGGCGCTGGCGCAGAAAGATGCGTACGCCGCGCCGTTCAATGGAGACGGCAGCCAGGTCGATCCGAAGGATATTCCCGCCGATTACCATGCGCAGGCGATGAAGGATATGCAGTCGCAGATCTTTCTGGCGGGCTACAGGCTGGCGGGGCTGCTGGAGAATGGCCTGAAATAGCAGCGCAAAGCGGCAGCGGCGCAGCGGCTTCGGTCATGTAAGCTGATTCTTCACAGTTTAAAGATACTGCTGAGGACTCGCGCACATGTCGAAGCTGCCTAGCCGCCTACTAAAACCTATCGCCTACCTTTCCTTTTCCCTGATTGCCGTGGCCGGGGTCACTCTGGCCCAGGCTCCTGCCGGGTCGCCTGCCGTCTTTGGCTATCTGGACTTTACGGCGCAGGCCAAGCTGGATGCTCAGTTTCTGGCGGTTCCGGACGCGAAGCTGGCGGGCGAGGCGTTGAAGACTCTGACGGCGAAGCCGCATATGGCGAGTACGAAAGAGGATTACGAGACGGCGCAGTATGTTGCGGACAAGTTCAAGGCTGCTGGCCTGGAGACGCGCATTGTGCCCTATCGCGTGCTGCTGAACCTGCCCCGGAAGGTGAGCTTCGAGGCGCGGAGCGATGCGGGGATGATGCTGATAACCGGACCGACGCCAGAGCATGTGCCGGATCAGCCGGTGGGCGACGTGTACCAGAACGATCCGCGAGTGGTGATGCCGTTCAACGGCTCGTCGGGGTCGGGGGATGTGACGGGCGAGGTGGTCTACGCGAACTACGGTCGCCTGGAGGACTTTGACAGGCTGGCGGCAGAGCATATCGATCTTCACGGGAAGATTGTGCTGGTGCGGTATGGAGCAAATTTTCGCGGGGTGAAGGTGTATATCGCCGAGCAGCGCGGGGCGGCCGGAGTGCTGATCTATTCGGATCCTTACGACGATGGGTACTTCAAGGGCGATGCGTATCCGAACGGGCCGTGGCGGCCGGAGACGGGCGTGCAGCGCGGGTCGGTTCAGTATCTCTTCAAATACCCGGGCGATCCGCAGACGCCGGGAGTGGCTTCGACGCCGGAACTGCCGGACTCGGCGCGGCAGGATCCGGGGCATACGGGCAACCAGCCAACGATTATCTCGGTGCCGATCAGCTATCACGATGCTGAACCGATTCTGCGCGAGCTCAAGGGACCGACGGTACCGAAGGGCTGGCAGGGGGCGTTGCCGTTCAGCTATCACCTGGGTGGTGCGGGAGTTTCGGTGCATCTGTTGAGCGACCAGGACTACCAGGTGCGGACGATCTGGGATGTGATTGGCCGGATCAAGGGGACACAGTCTCCAGATGACTGGGTGGTGGTGGGGAATCATCGCGACGCGTGGGTGTATGGCGCGGTGGACCCGAACAGCGGAACGGCTGCGATGCTGGAGGCGGTACACGGCTTTGGGGCGCTGTTGAAGTCGGGCTGGAAGCCGAAGCGGACGGTGGTCTTTGGAAGCTGGGATGCCGAGGAAGAGGGGCTGATCGGCTCGACGGAGTGGACTGAGCAGCATATGCAGGCGCTGGATAAGGCGGTTGCTTACTTCAACGTGGATGTAGCGGTGGCGGGAACGGAGTTCGATGCAGAGGCTGTGCCTTCTCTGAAGCAGTTTGTGCGCGAGGTGACGAAGGAAGTGTCGAGCCCGAAGGGTGGCAGCGTCTACGAGCAGTGGAAGTTGAGTTCGGGAGGCGAGGCGCAGGACTCGAGCAATACCGGGCATCCGGCAAAAGCTGCTGCCCTGGGGGCAAACGAAGATATCCCGGTGGGCGATCTGGGGTCGGGGTCAGACTTTACGCCCTTTCTGCAGCATGCGGGCGTGCCGTCGACGGATATTGGATCGCATGGCGACTACGGGGTCTACCACTCGGTCTTCGACAACTACGCGTGGTACGTGATGAATGCCGATCCGACGTTTGTCTATCTACAGGAGATGGCGCGGGTGCTGGGGCTGGAGGCGCTGCACATGGCCGATGCCGATGTGCTGCCCTACGACTATGTGACCTATGCCAAGGAGATTGGCATGTACCTGGAGGGTGCGCAGCGGCGGAAGGCGGCCGGAGCCCTGGATTTTGCTTCGGCGCAAGAGGCGGCGCGGCGCTTTCTGAAGGCTGCGGAGGCTGCGCGCAACCACCAGATGGCTCCCGGAGCTGAGCTGCCGAAGCTGAATGCAGCGCTGCGGGCGACGGAGGGTGCACTGCTCTCCGATGCGGGATTACCAAACCGGTCCTGGTATAAGCACACGATCTACGCACCGGGGGAGTATACGGGCTACGCGGCGGTGGTGATTCCCGGGGTGAACGAGGCGTTGGAGGCGAAGAATCCTACGCTGGCGCAACAACAACTGGCGGTGCTGACGCAGTGCCTGAACAAGGCGGCGGAGACGCTGGAGGGCGGGATCTAGTCTCTATTTGTTATGAAACTGAAGGCATTAATTCTCGTAAGCTGCTGAATTCAGATAGGATTTGACTCAGCCCGACGGCGACGCCGGGCTAGCCTTTTGTGGCAAGCAAGTGGTTAAGCAGAGATTGACCTTGGCCGCAAGCCACTAAGGTGTGAGTTGGATAGCACAAACGTTTGAGCTCAATCAGAAAATTAACTAGACACGCAGGAAAATCTCAGGCAAAGTAAGGTTACTAAAGATTTAAAAGCGCTTGGCGGGTGGTTACTTTAGGATTTTCTAAGGGCCTCTCGTTCTTTCTGGAGTAGCGGTACGATGCATGACTTCTTGATTGCGCTGGCACTTGTGGCGATGGTAGCCGCGCCAGCGATTGTGGCGATCTCGCCGAGAGTTTCGAGCGAGGACACTTTTTGACGCTTTCTGGAGATTGATCTCACGTTTTCCCCTGGCTTTGCTGAAATTCCCTCCCCCGGACTTTCTTCAAGGCTGACAACGATCTTCAACAACAACTTTCCCTCCCCCTGGCCGCCTGTCTCTACGTTTTACGAACCCCAAAAAGTTCACCGGGCGGCCAGCCCTTTTCTCGGTTCCCAAGCCCTCCCCCGATTCCCTGCTCTCTTCCAACTTTGATTTCGTGTCGGTCTCGCCCCTTTGGCGGAATTGACCGGGGGCAGCTGCGCTCGTAGAGTTGAAGTTGGAGTCTGCCTCGTAACCGTTTCGCTGCGAGTCAACTCTATGGAAGTATGGGGTTGGGATGAAGCTTACTTCGAGTCAGATTCGGATTGGCGTGGCGGCAGTAGTGATCCTGGGGACGATTGGCTACCTGGCAGTGAGCGGCGCCGAGGCGACCAAGAGCTATTACGTGACGGTGGCTGAGATGCAGGCGATGGGCGACAAGGCCTACCACAGCAATCTGCGCGTGGAAGGCTATGTGAAGCCGGCGAGCATCGCGTCCAGTGGTGCGAAGGTAAGCTTTGTGCTGACCGAGTTCGAGAGCCACAATCCGAAGGCTACGCCGCAGGCGCGGGCGATCCGAGTGGAATACCAGGGCTCGGAGCCGCCGCCGGATACGTTCAAGGGCGATGCACAGGCGCTGGCGGTAGGGACGTGGGGCCGCGATGGCGTCTTTCATGCGACGCAGCTGCAGGCGAAGTGCGCCAGCAAGTATGCTCCGGCGGCGCCGGGGCAGCCGGCTCAACCGGCGGCGATGGGCGATAAGCGGGCTGCGGTCGAAGCGCCTTCGCCGATCGCGCGATAGCCGGCGTAAGGTACACCGCTCCAGCTCCCTGCTGGGCGCATTGAATTGCAAGCAAAATGTGAGTTCTTGACGCCCATACAACTGGCGTATAGCGTTCCCATGCGGGTTCTGCTGATGGCTGCTTTGTTGCGTAAAGACCGAATGGGGCGCTTACTGCTCTGGGCTTGCCTGGGCGCGCTGCCGGCGGCTGCTCTGGCTGATGAGCATGAGATGTTGTGCAGCGAGGGTTTCGGGAGCTTTACGTCGAGGTCTGCGGCCGGAGTTACGGTGTCGGTAGAACCGGTGCGGAAGTCGGCGTTTGCTTCGCGGGTTTGTTCGGCGTCGCTGAGCTGGAAGAGCGGCGACGTGGCGGTGACGCCGAAGGCTTCCGAGATCAATATCGACGCCTTTGGTGTGGATCTGGGGCTGGGGCCGCAGGTGGCTGCCTTTGAGATCCGGAATGTGGGCAGCGACAAGCTGGTGCAGTACGAGATTTATGCGCTGAAGAAGCCGGCAGAGAAGCTGCGCACGCTGACGGGCGGAACGTACTTCACGGCCGCGGATACGGACATGGATGGGCGCGTGGAGATCTGGACAGACGATGCCGGGGCGATGGATGGGTTTGAGAATCTGCCGCTGAGCTCGTTTGATGCCGCACCGACGGTGGTGCTGCGGTTCGAGAAGCAGAAGTTGATGGACGTAAGCGCGGAGTTCCAGCCGGATTACGATCGCCAGATCAAGCGGCTTGAGTCGGAGCTGGATGCGGGGATACTGGGGCGATTCAAGAAGAGCGATGGGAAGCTGGCGGACCGGTCTTCGCTGGCGATTGACGCGGCGCATGGGCTGACGCAGACGAAGATCAAAGTGCTGGAGATTGTCTGGGCTTATCTCTACAGCGGACGCGAGCCGGAGGCGTGGGCGAAGCTGGCGTCGCTGTGGCCGGACGCGGATATGGAGCGCATAAAAGCTGCAATCCAGAAGGCGCGGGAGGCGGGGATGCGCAGCCGGGTGGATGGAGTTGCGGAGCATGCCGCGGGCTTTCATGTGAAGAAGCATGCGATGGTCTTTGACGCGGAGACGGAGTACGAGAAGCGGGACGCGAAGACGCTCTTTCTTGCGGATACGGTGCCGCAAGAGATCTTGCTGCGACGGCCTGCACTCTCGGCGACGGCGCAGGCTTCCCTGCATGACGAGACGGTGCTGTACCTGACGGTAGATGCGGCGGGCAAGGTGCGGTCGGCTAAGGCTGAGGGTCATGCGGATAAGGATTTGCTGGCGGCGACGTCGGGATGGCGGTTTATTCCTGCGTTCAAGGATGGGCATGCGGTGGCGAGCCATATGCGCTATGGCGTGACGCCGAATCAGTAGAGATGCCTGAGAGCCAATTGCGAGAGATGCGAATACGACGCTGGTTGCTCGCCGGACTGGGTTGTTGCGCCGCTGCGATGCTTGCCGGTCAACAGCCGGGCGATGCGGCGACGGTTCAGACCTCAGTTGTTCATGCCTACGCGTTGGCGGAATTGGGGAGGCACTCTGAAGCGGTCAAGGCGTTTGAAGATTTGCAGGCGCTGGATGGTTCGGAGGCGGCGCAGGGCGCGCTTTTGCGAGAACGGTCGGCGGTGGAACGCGCGCTTAAGTACACGCAGGAGTGTGCAAAAGACAAGTCGTGCGAGGCTGAGGATTTTCTGGCGGTTGGAAAAACGACGGAGGCGCTTGCGTGGCAGAAGCAGGCATTGAAGACCATCCGCGATGCACAGAATGTGCACGTGCGCAAAGGCGAAGAAGTCGATGGCGGTGGGATCACGGTGCGCACCGGAGATGAGACGGATTCGACAGGTGGGCGATCGGTGCAGATGGCCGATGCTCTTGATCTCCGGGCACGGATTGAGGAGGCGATGGGGCAGACGGGTGCGGCGCTGAGGGATCTGGATGCGGCGGTAAGGGCGCTGCCGGAGGGTGCAAAGAGTGCGCCGCGTGGGGCTGGGTATGACTACCACCGGGCTTTGATTCTGGCGGAAGGCCGGCAATATGCGAAGGCGGCTGCGGCGTGTGGGGAGTCGTTGCGGATGGATGGGAGTACGGCGGTGCTGGGCGAGCGGCGCGCGCTTGAGTGCGCTGCGATTGAGACGCTGGCCGGTGGGGTTGGAACCGGGCGCTGAAGCGGTAGAGACGCCGATTGCCCGACGTGAACGCATACAATCGAAAGGTGCTTTCTTCGCTTTCCCTTTATAATCAATGGTTTATGGCAAGGGAGCTGAATAGCTACCAGCCATAGCTACCGGATTATCCGGCCAATAATCCAGATTGCCTGCCCGACGCGGGTATTAGCTCCACGAGGAGCTAATACATGGCAGTCGCATCTTTGTACCTTCGCGTCCTGATCGGTAGTGACCAGAGGTACGCCAAGGCAGTCTTTTCGCCAAACGGGAACCTTAAGCCTAACCAATGTCTGATCGATGGGAAGCCGCAACGCTTCGCCGATGGGGTGTACCCCAGATTGACACTCGATGCGCAGCCTACGTCCGAGGCTATGGATTGGTATCGGGAGGGGGGTCGACTTCCTATACGATTTGATAGGAACTTCGTCGGACCGCGACTTCACCGAATTGCTTTTCGGCCCAGGATTGGAAAAGGGACAGCGCACCGCGACAGAGCGGCGCCTTGCAATCCTGGGGGCGATCATCAGTGCAGCCAATCTTGAGAGCCATTTTCGTCCAAAGTTGCTTTCCCAGCAGCTGCTTCGGTGAGAACTTCCTCTTCACCAGCACCTTGCCCGATGCTCCCAGCGCAACAAGGTGAAACATCGTTTTGCCCAGGTCGATATCTACTGCGCGTGTTGAGCCGAAGCTGACCAGCCTTGCGGATAGGCGACGAATCCCGGACTTAGTCCAGTGGTCGGGTCATAGACGTCTCCGATCAGCACTCCGAAGTCGTTAACTCCTGTGAGATAAGTCTGGGGCCACGCCGCGTCATTCACAATACTGAAAACCCCGTCGCGGTTTCGGAGAAACGCCGAGACCGAGTTCTCCGAAGGAAAATACACCGTTCCCGCGACAGTGCCACGATTGTTCAGCCCTAACGGGGCTACCCCACTTCCTTGCAGGCTTGGAGGTAAAGGAACAATTGGGTATCCCGTCAGATTGTCCCCAAGGAATAGAAATGGGGGGTTACCGTCGTAGGCAGTCCCCATGAAGCCCACCACAGTCTGAAAATCATTGAGCGCTTCACCGCATGTCAATCCTGGGCCGGCGGCGGCGGAAGTGAGATAGGAATAGGTCTGTCTTGCCGGGTGCCAGATCCAGGTAAGCTCTGTAGGGAGCGTGTCACTGGCAGCACATCCGAGCGCTTCACCTTCATCGTCGAGGCTGATGGCTGATTCAATATATAGCTGCCAGGCGCCCGGAATTACAGGCAGATCGCTCCAGGCAGAGTTTGCTGGCGAATAGGTCGCGGCATGAACGTTGAAGCTTGCGTCCTCATAGAGGCCGATAATTTGGCCCAAATTGTTGATACCGGTCAGATTGGTCTGCAGGGCTCCCGGATGGTCAACGTACTGAAGCGTCCCGTTCTGCCAGATGAATCCGTGATAGTTGAAACTTGAGTCTAGGTACCATCCAACCACCAGCCCAGCGTCATTGATGGCATTCGGCTGAATAAAAGTCGCATTCGGGATATTGATGTACACGTACGAGTACTGCACAGAGCCAGGCGTCGCTGCTGCGGTTCCCGCCGCAGCAGCGGCGGTAGACCGTGTCTCACTCATCGACGTTTGAGAATGCTGCATTCGCTGCCTTAAGGCGAAGGCGTTCATGGGTGTAGCTACTTGCGAATGCCTTACAGTCTTGCCAGGAGGCAGCTGCCCCACCCCGGACGCAGCGAAAGGAGCGCCGGGAACTTGAGCCCAGCCCGTGACGCTGAGGCACAGCACCAGTGCGGCAATCAGCTTCAAAGACCGTAGGTCGCCTATATAGCAGGCGACGCTTTCGAAGCATCCGAGACGTTGGCGAACATTTCTCGTGCTCATTTCACCCTCTCTGAAACCGGCGCTGTTCTTGCGGAGGAGTCCGAGACAGCGTCTGCCGACGTGTCTAGTCCCCATTCCTGCGGCCAAAGCTTTGGATTAACTCGGAAAACAGTGCCGCACCCCGCACATGTTGTTGAAGTCCCCCCGTATTCAGTGGCGCCGTATAAAGCTCCATCCGCGCCAAACGTCACTCCGCCAGTCGGCATCGACCCATCTGATACGGAGAACCGATGCAGCACAGACTCACGCCAGGCAAGCCCCGGAAAAAGCGGCGGCTTCAGTTGGTACACGATTCCACACCCGGGATTCGCCGGACAGGCGTTGCTATTGCCCCCATCGAGCGTTGTGCCGTAAATGGTTCCGTCCGCGTCCAGAGTCACGCCAGCGCCCGGAAACAGCCCGTCGCTTCCACTCGAGAAGCTGTAGATCACCTGCTCAGTCCACTCGCCTCTCGGCACTGCAGGCGGACTAAGTTCAAATACACCCCCGCATCCTGCGCCGCCGCAATTTCTTGGGTCGCCGCCAAAGGTAACAGTGCCGTAGAGCTTCCCGTTCCAATAGGTCAATGCGTTCGGGAAGCCCCCGTCACGTTCGCCCTTGAAACTGTAGAGGATCGTTTCGGTCCAGTCGCCTCCCGCCGTCGCTGGAGGGTCGAGTTCGAAGACCGTGCCGCAATTGACCGGGATAGCAGCAAAGGTTGTCGGTGAAGTGAAACCTATGCGTGCGACAGTGTTCTCTATGCACCGGGTTCCCAGGCCGCCCACATTCGTGGATCCATAAAGAACTCCGTTCCTGCCCAGCACAAGAGCAGTAATCGGGAAGGCTCCATCACTGCCGCCCTGGAATGTATAGATTGTCTCTTCTGTCCATTCCCCACCGGGAGTCGCTGGAGGCGTCAGCGAATAAACCCCTCCGCAGCCGTAAGTAGTGCCAAAGACCCCTCCGCAATTCACCGAACTTCCCGCATACGGAACCGTTCCGTAAAGCACACCGTTCGCTCCGATGACTACACTCGCCGCAGGATTCTGCGGATCTCCACCCGGAAAAGCGAAGCTGTATAGTTCCGTCCGGTTCCACATCCCGCCCAGCGTGGCAGGAGGTGTAAATTCTGAGACGTCTCCGACGGTATCTGCTCCACCGTAATTCGAAGTTACATAGAGCTCACCAGCCGGTCCTACGGTTGGCGCCGACACAGGATAGGCGTATGCCCCATTCACACTCGGGTAAGCGTAAATCACGGTCTCGGACCACGATCCACCCGGTTTGGAGGGCGGCGTCAGCCGATAGATCGTGCCGCAACCCGTTGGATTGGTGCAGCCGGATGGGGACCCTCCGATGGAGGTCGTTCCGTACAGAAAGCCGTTGGCTCCAAGGGCTAGTCCTCCCACTGGATACGCTCCGTCAGCACCGCCTGAAAAGCTGTGGAGGCTCTGAGCGCCGCTCGAAAGCGACCGTGCAGCCAGTGCTACTGCCAGCATTCCCACCGCGTGGTTCATTGCCGCTCGTCTCAACATAATTCCTCCTTTTCTTCATGGCTTAAGCAGCCAGCCGTGATCGTCGAACGGGCTCGATCGGTTCGTGGCCTTGGAAACTCAAGAATCTTTCCTTGTTCCGGTTGTCTGTCGATTGTTGGCAAACTCCCATGCTGCCAGCGCGATCATTTCCGTCCGCGCGAACAGGGGTGAAATCGAAGTCGATGAACTCCGATGCTGCAATTCCTTTGTCATGGGTTATTCCGATTTTCTTGCCTCGATGCCGGACGCGCTCGCTATGGGCGCCACACAAAGCCATGATTCACGAGGTTTGTGTCTACGTACCAGCCGGCGACATCCCCTTCCAGGTTGTTGGTCGAAGTGCGTGTACCTTGGGGGAAAGCTCCTGTCCCCGCGCCGGGAGCGTCAAATGTGGTGAATTTGCCGTCGGGAGAACGAGAAAAACCATGCAACGTAGTGTTCGCGTCGAGGAATTCTCCAGCGACTGCCCCGAAGAAATTGATCGAAAAAGAGACGGTACCCTGCCCGGGGCCCGCGCCCGCGCCCGGAGCATCGAACGTTGAAATCGTGCCGTCATGAGCTCGCACAAAGCCGTGATACACGCTGTCCGAGTCTAGAAAATATCCAGTGATGGCGCCCTCCGGATTGATGCTTGCGGAATTGGTGTATGAAGCCGCTCCAGGCGCATCGATACTTGTGAATGTTCCCTTGGGATCGCGTACGAAACCGTGATAAACCCCACTCGCCTCTTGATAGCTTCCAGTAACCGCACCCTGTTGGTTCAGGCACGTTTCATAGCAAACAAAGGTATAAACCGATCCAGGTGGATCGAAAGACGTGATCTCGCCATGGGGCGACCGCACGAAGCCGTGCAGCGTACCGGTCCCATCAGCGTAGAACCCCGCGGTTGCTCCGACGATATTGAGATCGGTTGCGAAGGTTCCCTGGAAAGCGCCCGAGCCTGCTCCTGGAACATCGAAAGCAATGATAGAGCCGTCGGAGTGTCGTACGAAGCCGTGAGACACATAGCCTGAGTCCAGATACTGTCCCGCTATCACGCCCAGGTCGTTGATGCTGTATGCGACGGTGCCTTGGTCGAGGCCCGCTCCCAGGCCGGCTCCTGGGGCATCAAAGGAAATAATCTGGCCGTCTGGAGTGCGCAGGAAGCCGTGAGGCACAACGTTTGTGTCTGTGTAGGAACCCACGACCGCTCCAAGGTCGTTGTTGTCGAGAGCTTCAGTACCACAAGTCGGCGAGCAAGCGAGCGAAGAGACCGTGGTTGCGCCGGGAGCATCGAATTCGATCAGTTTCAGCGGGTGAACTTCTCTGCGCCGATCTTCCTGCCCCTGCATGGACATAGGAACCGAGATCGCCAACGCGATAGCGAGGCTTGGGGAAACGATTCTGAGTTTCATAGTGTCCTTCCATTGGCGTTAAACTGCGGTTGCGGTTTTTCGCAGAGTTTCTGCATCGTGGCTCCGAGCCTGGACGCAGTAAAGACTGCGTGCGAATTGGGCACACAAGGATTACAGGCAGCGGGGGTACAGAAAGGACTCCCGCCGATTGCTCACACCTTCTCGCAGGCAGTTCCGACAAGCAATTGTCTGAATGTGATTTCGAAGTGATTTCTGAATGATTTGGTAAGAGACCGAAACTTCACGGCATACTAGCTTTGACGCCAGCCGCTATCCCATGCATCGCTTCCACACTGGAGGCTTCAATGCCCGAGTTGGTTCGCTTCGGACCCTTCGAACTAGACCTTGAAGCCGCCGATCTGCGCCGGGGTGGTCGAACCGTGCGCCTTCCGGAGCAGCAATTCCAGATCCTGCAAATGCTTCTGGTTGAAGAGGGCGGCGTGGTCACGCGCAAGAATATCCGCAAGCGTCTCTGGCCCAATGACACCGTAGTGGAGTTCGACCGCAGCATCAATGCGGCCATCATGAAGCTTCGCATCACGCTCGGCGACACCACAGATAGCCCTCGCTTTATCGAAACTCTGTCGCGACGTGGCTACCGTCTCATGGTTCCGGTCCAGCGGGAAGAAGCCAAACCACCGGAGCCGCTCGTTCGTGAAATCAGACAAAGTTCTCTCACCGGGCAGAAGGTATCGCATTACCGTGTCCTGGGAATTCTGGGCGGCGGCGGCATGGGACTTGTTTACAAAGGTGAAGATTTGAAGCTTAACCGCCCCGTGGCCCTGAAGTTCCTGCCTGAAGAACTGGCTGCGGA
>Ga0206920_1069_pt1 | contig 28595 bp, 24 predicted proteins | sample Alteio_BWOrgHeat_65_FD_152934 | JGI IMG/M metagenome (GOLD analysis project Ga0206920, IMG submission 152934) | Enriched cells from forest soil in Barre Woods Harvard Forest LTER site, Petersham, Massachusetts, United States -... | ecosystem: Environmental > Terrestrial > Soil > Temperate forest >...
CGCCAGTGCCAGAATAGAAAAAAGACCCGCCCGGCAAACGGGCGGATGGGCGCCGGTCATTAAAATAAAAAACGCCACCATGCCGATGGCCATCAGAGCGGCCCATTTACGTTTGAGTTGAAGCACCCGGAAGAAAGTGAAAAACAAACCCGCCACAAAGCCGGTGATCATGCCGGAGACCGCCAGAATGTGGATCGTCCCGGTCACAAAAAAAGATTCCACCACATCCTCGGGCAGGGAAACCCGGTCGCCCAGCAAAATGCCGGAGAGCAGCGCGTTCTCTGGATAAGGAAGATAACGGTAAATACGTTCTTCCGATTCCCGCTTAAGAGCACAGGCCCATCGCCAAAGAAAAAAGCCTTCCCCTTCCCCGGTTTTCTTCCAATGCCCGGGCGAAAGGTAAGCCACCGCAGCCACGCCTTTGGTTTTTAAATACTGGGCATAATCAAACTGGCCAGGATTCATGGCGCTGGAGGGCCGCAGGATTTGTCCCTCGACGCTGAGCCTTTCACCGTAAGACAAAATCCTCTGGGGTTGAGCGGATGAAAGCTTAAAGACAACCCGGGCTTTGACGGGAGTGATCGGTAACCCGTTAGCGCTGGTCACTTCACAAACCGCCCGCGCTTCTTTTACCTGGGGTTGATAGTTCTCAGGCCCCCGGCCCGTTTCATGGCTTCCCCGCTCATGATCAAACAAAACCTCGGGTTCTTCAGTTATCCAAAGGGTAAAGACGCCCTTAGCCGGAACGGGGAAAGCACCTAACTGCCGCTCCCAGGCACGCTCGTTCTGAACCCAGCGAAAGGCCAGACCCAGGCAGCAAAGGGCTAAAATCCAGGCTAAACGGAAGGATGTTTTCATTTTTGAAAGGTAAAGGGCTCGACCACTTCTTTGGCTACCCGTTCCCGGGAAGAATAAGTAGCCATGACGGTCAGTTTCACTTGATAACCGCCCGCTAAGTCAGAGGCCTGAGGAATCCAGTCTAATTCCTGATCGCCTTCTTCCAGGTCTTTGGCATGGGCTAATTCTTTTACATCAGTGCCATCGGTCTTTTGAATGACCGCGGTGACCAGAGCCCTTTCAGTCAGAAAAAAGGAGATGTGGTCTTTAGCTTTCTCCGGAGTGACTTTTAAGCGCAAAGCGTCAGCGCCGCTCCAAAAATATTGAACGCTGTCTTTTTCCGAAACCAGAATCTGGCCGAACTGCCGGTTAAAGGCGATGCCCCGGGGTTCTGAAAACTCAAAATCACCAATGCCAGGATTGCCGAAAGAAACGATCTCTTTCAGATTGCGGTCAAATTTTCTCAGACAGCATTTCTCAAAATCGGTCGCGATCAGATTGCCGTAATAGTCAAAAGCGCAGGCGGAAAGTTTCATGGGCCCGTCAGCCAGTTGAGCGGAAGTCACCCCGGACAGGAGCTGCCCTTCCAGCGAGAAGGTTTGAAGACGGTCTCCCATTTGGTCAATGACTGCCAGCCGGTCGGCGTAAATGCCCTGGCGGTAAAAAGTCCAGGCTTCCTTTTGGTCGATGACCGCTAAAGCGCAGGGCGCTTCCAGGCCCGCGATATTCAAGACACGAAACTTTCCATGGGGATCGCGCACTTGAACACGGTGATTGCCCGCGTCCGCGATATAAAGATTATTCTGAGAGTCATAGGCGACCGCCAGCGGATTCTCAAACTGCCCAATGCCGCTCCCTTTTTTACCCAGAGCCTTCACCCAGCGGATCCGCAAGCCGTCATGTTTCAAAAGAACGATCCGGTGATTGCCCGTATCCGCCACCGCCACTTCGCCGTCGCTGTTGATGGCCACGCCCGTGGGATTTAAAAATTGTCCCGTTCCCTTGCCTGTCGAGCCAAAGCGTTTAATGTCTTTGAGTCCCACGTTATAAATAATCTCGCCCGCGCCCGAATTAACCCCCACTAAAGTGACCACCACATCCTGCGTGGGATCTTTCGGGTCGTGGTCGGTTTTAAGCAGCGCGCAGGCCACACCCTGCGGATTATCAAAAGTCGCTCCCCGAAGCATCAAGCTCAGCATGGTCTGGGTGCCGCGGTGAATGTTGAAAGGTAAAAATCCATTGGTGGGATAAACAAAGGTGGAAGGTACACTTTTGAGAACAGTGACCGCATCAGCCCTGAGAAGGGCCGGCACGAGGATTAAAACGATCAGGAAAAAAGCTCGCTTCACAGGCGCCTCATATTCTTTTTCATCCGCGATTCAGCCACAGTGTCAGCCCGCCCAGCAGAGCGAGCACCAGCAAAAACCACAAAACCTTTTTCTCGGAAGCTGTTAAAAGGACTTTCACCATCGCCTCACCGCAAAGAAGTGGGCAATTATATCGAAAAACGCGGTTTTTATGAGCAAAAGCCGTTTTTCAACCCGCAGGTCTATAATTGGGACACTTTTTGTCACCTGTTCCGTCTAAAATTCAACAGCATAGTTTCTATATAGAGGGCACCATTACCGACGCTCAAGTCATTGAACTCATCCGAAAAGGCCACACCGAAGCCTACGGCGATTTGGTACGTCAGTACCACAAGCGCGTGATGGGTTATTGCTTCTCCATGCTTTCCAACCACACCGACGCCGAGGAAGCCGCACAGGATGTTTTCGTGAAGGTTTACACCTCGTTAAACAAGTTCAAAGGCGACTCTTCTTTTTCCACGTGGCTTTACCGCATTACGGCCAACCACTGCCTGGACGTCCTCAGAAAGCGCAACCGCCGTAAAAACGTGTCGTTAGAGTCCCTGGTAGAACAGGAAGGCAGTCAGATTCAAAAACTTTTCGCTACCCCCAGTGTGGCGGACACCCATCTGGAAAACCGCCAATTGGCCGACAAAATTCTCTCAACCCTCACTGAGGATCAACGTCAGATTTTGACCCTTCGGGAAGCCGAAGGACTGGAATATCAGGAAATAGCCGATGTTTTGAACTGTTCGTTAGACGCGGTGAAGGGCCGCCTGGCCCGGGCCCGCAAGCAATTGCAGGAAAATTTGCGACACATTCAGAAAAGCTGGGACGTCAGTAATATAGAGAATAAAAAGGAAAAAGGCTCATGAAGCACGACGAATTAAAAGTTAAAATTTTAGGCCTCTACGACGGGCCCGTGACCGAAAAAGAAAGACTGTGGGCTGAAAAGCATCTTTCTTCCTGTGCGGACTGTTCACACGCTGTCGAGGAATATAAAAACTTCGCCGGAATCCTTTTTGCCCTTCCCACCCTCTCGGAAGCCGATGAGGACATTTTCACCAACAAGGTGATGGCCCGTATTAAATCCGCCGCGACCGAGGCCTCTCAGTCCGTGCTGGATATCACGGTCCGCTGGTTCATTCCTTTATTAGGGTCGACCGCTGTGGCCGCCTGGGTTTTCTTTTCCATCCTCCCCAACACCCCCGGGCTTTCCAACGCGATTAACGGCTCAGCCTTTTTCTCGTCGGACGCCAACGAGATGAACGCCGCCTGGTCGCCCGCCCCCGCTTCGAAATCAAACGAGGAAATTGTCGTTAGCTGGATAAAGGAATAATCATGAACACAGGAACCAAAACATTCATCGCTTTTGTGGTCGGCGCTTTATTGGGAATCGCCGGAACAGGCTACTACATTCACCACTGTTTTTCCCGCGCCTGGATGAACAGCGGCAACCATAACCATTTGGTGGACATGCTGGATACCAAACTCAAACTAACACCGGATCAAAAAACGAAAATCGAAAAGATTTTCGATGACGCCAATCCGGCCATGGAAAAAATTCGTTTGGAAACCAACTCGAAGTTAAAGACCATGAGAGACAACACTTCCGCTCAGATGCGCTTAATTTTAACCGCCGACCAGCAAAAGAAATTTGATGAATTGCGGGCCGAGTGGGACAAAAAAATGAACTCCAACGATAAAGGCTGGCATATTCCAGGCTTGCCTCAAGGACCCTCCTCGAGCGGCCCCGGAATGATTTGTTCTCCTTGCCCCAATCACAACGACACTCCTGTGGCTCGATAAGGCTTTTTGAACAGATTATCTCCGAGTTAAATGTAGTCCAACCGTCGCTTGTAAAGCTCCAACCTATTGTTTTGGGGTTTTATTTATATTATTAATGTCCTACTCCAATTCACCCGGAGTGGGATTTAGTTGTTCTTAGCTTTATTAAAACAGGAGTTCCTCTTGAATCGAAATATCTTTCTTTTGGCTTTTTTGGCAGGCGGTTTAAGTTTACTGGGCGGATGTGCCGAAGCGCCCGTGAAGGTCGGTGACAATCATGTGGAGCAATCCCTGCAGGACGTGACCGGACTCACCACCGATGATGTTCAAAAAGCCGCTCAGAAAAGCACCATGAACCTGTGGGATGTTTACGCTCTGGCGGTTAAACATACCGAAACACTGGCTTCCAGCGCCGAAAATGTCGAGCAGGCCAAGGCCCAAAACAGCGAAGCCTTGGGGGCATGGTTGCCGCAGATTTATTTAAACGACACTTACGCGGGCCAATCCTCTCAATATATAACTGGCAGCGCCAGTTCGCTCTTCGCTCCTCCGGACAACTCCTTCTATCTTTCGGGAGCTGAAACCATTTTCAGCGGTTTAAATCAGGTTGCCGCCCTTCAAGGCGCCAGCGCCAACATCGATGTTCAAAACTACAACCTGCGGAACCAATCCCGTCAATTGCTTCTAAACGTGGCTAACGCCTTTTACAACGTATTAGCCCTGGAAGAAGCCACCACCGCTTATGAAAAATCTAAGGAACTCAACGAACAAACGTTAGAGGTCGAGAAAAAGTGGCAGAAGATGGGCCGCTCCCGCACCGCCGATGTTTCCAATACTCAGGCCCAGCTGGCCCAAGTGTTAGCCGATATGGAAAACACCAGAACCCAATTGGTACAAGCCCGTGAAAACTTATCGACTCTGGCCAATATCGCGGCCGATCAATCATTGGCTTCGGATGAGACTTACGCTGTTCCCGCATACACCGCGCAGGACGCCGAAACTAAAGTGGATGTCCGGCCCGATGTGAAAGCCGCCCAATCCAACGTCACGGTGGCCGACGCCCAACTCTTACAAGCCCATGGTGAACATTTGCCCACAGTGGCGGTAGAGGGTCAGTACTTTTTACAAAAGGACGGCGGCAGCCCTACCGCTGATTGGAATTTGCAATTAGTGGCTTCCCTGCCTTTATTTGAAGGCGGACAGATTGTCGCCCAGGAAGACTCAGCCGCTTCCAAAAAACGCCAGGCTGAAATGCAATTGTCGCTTACCCGCCGGACAGCCTTTGATGATGTGAGACAGGCTTATAAAAGCTTGATTCAATCCGCCGGCCAGACCGACGCTTATCAAAAGGCGGTGGATGCCTACCAAAGCGCCTATCAGGACGTCTTGCACGATTACAAATTAAACCTCACCACCAATCTGGAACTGCTTCAAACCATGACCTCGTTGGAAAACACCCAGATCAACTATGTCAAATCCAAATACCAAACCCTTTACGATCAGGTTTGGTTAAAAGTCGCGACGGGTGAACTACCCAAAATGACCGCTTATGGTGACGACAAAAAGTAGTTCGTTTTCAGAAACAAACCGATTTCTGACGAAACGGTAAAAAACTAAAGAGGTCCTTCATGGTTTTATCTGATATCTCGATTCGAAATCCTGTATTCGCCTGGATGTTGATGGCCGGGCTCATTTTGTTTGGCTTTATTTGTTTTACCCGTATGGGTCTTTCCCAAATGCCCGACGTGGACTTTCCGGTGGTGAACGTTTCGATCACCCTGCCGAATGCCGCCCCTGAAGTAGTGGAATCCGACGTGGCCGACCCGGTGGAGTCCGCCGTATTAGGCGTGGAAGGTGTTCAAGACGTTCAAACTACCTGTACTCAGGGCCAGGCCAGCACCTCTGTTTTCTTGGACTTAAGCCGCAATGTGGACTCAGCCGTACAAGACGTTCAAACCCTGGTGTTCCAGGCTGAAAAACAGCTGCCGACCAATATCTTTCCTCCCATCATTAAAAAGTTCAATCCGAACAGCTCGCCGATTATCTGGTTCGCCGTCACCGCTGATTCTCCTCACACCATCCGCGACTTGATGCTTTATACCCGCGACCACATCCAGGATAAATTCACGAGCCTCGAGGGTGTCTCCACCGTCAACCTGGGTGGTTTCATGAACCGCGAAGTGAACGTCTGGGTGGATAACCGCAAACTGAATGCCCGCCAGTTAACTGCTCTGGATATCTTGAATACGATTCAGCATCAACATCAGGAAACACCCGCCGGTTATATGGAAACCCCGGATGTTCAATATGACATTCGTATGATGGGTGAAGCCTATACGGTTCCCGACTTCGCTAACCTGCCCATTTTGGCCCGCGGTGGTTCTCCCAACTACACGCTGACCCGTTTGAGAGATGTGTCTTCCATTGAAGACGGTATTGTGACTCCACTGACCCGCCTTTCCCGTTTTAACGGAACCACCTGCGTTGGTTTGGGTATCGTTATGCAGGACGGTTACAACGCGGTCGATGTCGGAGACGCGGCCAAGAAACGCATGGCCGAGGTATCCAAGCAGCTGCCCCAGGGTTATCACATCTATGTCAACTTCGACACGACCACCTTTATCCGCGACAACGTTCACGAATTGGAATTAACCATTATGCTGGCCGCCATTTTGACCTCTTTGGTTTGCTACGTGTTCTTGGGCAGCTGGTCCTCCACGATGAACGTGTTTTTGGCTATCCCGACCTCTTTATTCGGGACATTCATCGTCACCTACTTCTTCAACTTCACCTTGAACACCTTTACTTTGATGGCGCTTTCGCTTTCCATCGGGGTAGTTGTGGATGACGCCATCATGGTTTTGGAAAATATTGTCCGCCATCAGGAAAAAGGCGAGGACATGGTGGAAGCCGCCCTCACCGGCGCCAGGGAAATCACCTTCGCCGCCATGGCGACATCCATCGCTATCGTGGCCATCTTTTTACCCATCGCTTTTATGACCGGTATCATTGGTAAGTTTTTCTTCCAGTTCGGCATCACCATTTCGGGCGCGGTTTTGATTTCCCTTTTGGAAGCCATCACCCTCACCCCCATGCGCTGCGCCGAATTCGTTCACAAAGCTGACGAGCACAGCCCTTTCAATCATTACGTGAACACCCGGTTCAACCGCCTCATCGAATGGTATAAGGATGTTTTAAATTGGGCGCTGCAGCACCGTTGGAAAATTGTCATTATTTCGCTGTCCGTTTTCGCCCTTTCGCTTTTCTCGGCGAAGTTCGTGAAAAAGGAATTCGTGCCATCTACCGACATGAGTGTTTTTATTATCAATTTAAAGTTTCCTGTGCAATATTCCCTCGACCACACCGACGGTTTGGTGAAACAGTGCGAGGCCGCTCTTAAAAACCGCGGCGAAGTGAAAAATCTTTACGTGGCCGTCGGTGGTTTTGGCGGCAGTTCGCCGAACAGCGGCGTCATTTTTATCACGATGAAAGAACCTGGCGACCGTCCTACGGTGACTGCCTCGGAAAAAGCTAAGGCCACAGGCCCCTGGGCCTGGGCGACCAATATTCTTCGCCATATTCTGCCGCAGCGTTTAACCCAGGCCGAATTCGCCAGCTATTGCCGGACTACGCTTTCAAAAGTTTCCCCCGATTTACGGGTTTCCATTCAAGATCTTTCCATGCGTGGATGGTCCACGGGTAAAGGTTACGCCGCGGAATTATTGGTTACCGGACCAGATTGGGACGTTTTGACTGACGCCGTTCAAAAAATCCGCGCGAAAATGAAGTCCGATGCCAAGCTGGCTGACACCGACGACAACTTCCTCGACGGTCAGCCTGAAATCCGCGTGATCCCGGACCGTGTCAAAGCTGCTCTCATGGGCGTTAACATGGACGACCTGGGGAACGTGATCGCCGCCACCATCGGCGGATATCAATTCCAGGGGATTTATTTCCACGAAGGCGGTCACGATAACCCGATCGCGGTGCGTGTCCCTGTGGATGAACGTAAAGGCCCCGAAGCCATTAATTCCATTAATGTTCGTAACAATCGCGGCGAGGTTCTCCCGATTTCAGACGTGGCGTCCCTCAAAGTGGTTCCCGCGCTGCAGCAAATTACCCGCGACAACCGCCAGAGAGCCGTGTTCTTTTACGCCAACCCCGCTCCTGGCACGTCTCAACAAGAATGTTTGGATGAAGCCGTCAACATTTGCAAGAGCGTCTTGCCGGATGGCTACTCTGTTCAATTAACCGGTTCTTCTCAGGCCAACGCCAATTCTTTCCAACAATTGGGGTTAGTCATGATTTTGGGAATCGCCGTCGCCTACATGGTCTTGGGCAGCCAATTCAACAGCTTCATTCACCCGGTCACTATTTTGCTGGCCCTACCCTTCAGCGTCACCGGCGCGCTTTTGTCGCTCCTGGGCACCGGACAGGCCTTGAGTATTTATAGCGCCATCGGAATTATTCTGCTCATGGGATTGGTGAAGAAAAACTCCATCATGCTGGTGGACTTTACAAACCAGCGAAGAGCTGAGGGTATGGACGTGCATGACGCTCTTTTAAACGCCTGTCCTATGCGTTTACGGCCCATTTTGATGACCTCTTTCGCCACTATCGCGGGGGCTATCCCGGCGGCCATGGCTCTGGGTCCCGGCGCCGAACTGCGCCAACCGATGTCGATTGCCATTATCGGCGGAATTCTTTTCTCCACCGTACTGACCCTGGTCGTGGTGCCTTGCGCCTACAGCCTCATGTCGACTTTGGAAGTTCACAAAGCTCACCATGTGACCGGCTACGAAAAATACAAAACTGACGCAAAAGCCAAGTCTTCAAAAAAAGGAAAAAAGAAAAAGTAAGATAGGCTTCAACAAAAAAGCCGTCCCCTTTGCGGGGGGACGGCTTTTTTTATGTCCGGTTATAACCCGTTGATATCCGGCTCCCTGGTTGGCGCGGGATTAGCGCTCCCCTGCTTCGGGGCTTTTACCGAGGCGTTTTCTCCGTCCTGTCCTTTGGCCGCGTTAGGATCCACAATCGGCTCCAAATCATCACTGCCATCGGTTTTATGGGTGGTTTTCAGGCTCGTTCCATCCACATCCGTATTGTCATAGGAATGATCATTTAAAAAGGCCACCGTGGGCGTGGGAGGCGCCGTTAATAAATCCGACTGGGCCCGGGCAGATGAAGCCGGAATCCCCAGCGAAAAGACAACAAAAGTAAATGCGGTGAGCCGATGGTTCATGAACCGTTATCCTTTAGCCTTCTGTTTAATAGTATAATCCCAAAAGAGTTGGCCATACCTTCGGAGAACGAACTATGTCGGACAGCCTACGCCGCCGATTCCCCCTGCTTCTGTTCGTCGTGCTTTATCTGCTTCTCGCTAATTTCACTTTCAAAGACTTCGGCGAAACCTTTGACGAGTCCGGGGTTTATACCCGCGGAATTGTTCTGCATCAGTACCTCTTCCACGATAACGTAGTGAATTTTCTTCAAAAAACCACGCCCGATGACGGGGTGGTGATCTACAACCACTTTTATAGTCTCATGCTTTCTTTTTTAAACCCTTCCAGCGATTTGGATAACTACCACTGGCTTAATATGTTCTTCGCTTTATTGGTTTTTATCGGGCTCTACGAGCTTTTGTTAAACCAAACGCAAAAGCCCTGGCTCGCCCTCTTGGGGCCCGTCTTTTTAGCTTTAACACCGCGTTTTTTGGGCGATATCCCGGCCAACCCGAAGGACATGCCTTTCGGCGTCTTTTACTTATTGTCGCTTTGGGCCATCTATCACTTTTATCGAAAACCTCAAACTCACCCTTATGTCAAAGTTTTAGTTTTGGGGCTGATCTTTGGCGAAACCCAGGCCAGCCGCCTTTTGGGGCTGACTCTCTACCCGGTTTACATTCTTTTTGACCTTCATTTCTTTTATCACAGCGCCAAACATTCTTTAGAAGACTGGAAAAAGCATTTGTTCGAAGTGGCGTCTCTGCTGACATTGGTCTTTATGTTATCCAGCTTCATGATGATTTTGACCTGGCCCTATCTGGGTTCGAATTACTTCAATCACTTCGCAGAACTGCTGGGCATTTCCAAAAACTTCTTTTGGAATAACAACGTTCTTTTTATGGGAAAAGAAATCCCCACTTCCCAACTGTCCTGGATTTACCTGCCTGTTTGGTTTTTAGTGACCACACCCCTTTTTATCCTATTCTTTCTGGCCTCTTCTTTTATTTTCATCAAAAGCAAAATGGCCAACCCGCTTTATATCCTGATGGGCGTGGCGGTGACCGTCAACGCGGCCTTCTATTTGATTTTAAAGCCTGTGATTTACGACGGATTGAGGCACTTTTTGTTCTTACTGCCCGTTCTGGCCGCCATCGCCGCGTTGAGCGCCGCGGAGTGGATACAAAACGCTAAGAAGAATTCTCTCTTCAAAATCATTCTCTGTTTATGCGCCTTGAACGGGTTGACGGTGGTTTATCACTTAGTGCGCCTGCACCCTTATGAATATATTTATTTTAATGAGTTGACCGGCGGCCTGAAGGGTTCTGAAGGCAGGTTTGAAAATGATTACTGGGGCGCGAGTTTTAAAGAAGCGGTGGACTGGCTGGAAAAGAACGCCGCGACCGACCCCAAAAAGACCTACAAAGTCACAGGCAGCGGCAATTCCTACCAGATTTTTTATTACTTCACACCCAATATGAAATGGGTAGATAAGGAGAAAATCAAAGAGGCCGACTTTTACATTTCGTACACCAGAGACAATTTACAGGCGGAAGCCGCCCCTTCCAAAGTCATTCATGTAGTCGAGCGTGAGGGTGTACCGCTCAATTATGTTTTTAAACTGAAATGACTAGGCTTTTTCCAGGTCGACGTTGAGTTCGCGCATGGCCGATTCGGGCCCCTTCAGAATGTAAGTCTCCACACCATCCCTGGAGCGTTCGATGGCTTTCTCGATTTTAATTTTGTCTTCCGGATTAAATCCCGACAGCACATGATCGGGCCCTTCATTGGCTGACGGCGGTTTGCTGACCCCAATGCGAAGTCTTGGAAAGCCGTTGCCGCCCAAATGGGAAATCAGTGAATCCAATCCATGATGGCCGCCTGATCCGCCCGAAGTTTTCACACGGGTTCTTCCTGTGGGTAAATCCAAATCATCCGAGATGACCAGAATGCGTTCTAAAGGAATTTGGCGGTAGCGCGCGAAAGGTCCTACCGCTCGTCCAGACTCGTTCATAAACGTCTGGGGGAAAAACAAAAAGACTTCGCGGCCTTCCATCGGAAAACTTCCCCAGATAGCCTCGTCTTTTTCACGGAGTTTGACATGGTGTTTAAGGACGAGCGCTTCCACCACGCGGAAGCCCACATTGTGCCGGGTGTAACGGTAATTTTCGCCCGGATTGCCCAGGCCGACGATAAGCCAGTTATCTGAACTCATTAGAAAATGTCCTTAAAATAAAAAAGCCACCCAGAGATTTCCCTGGATGGCTTTTTGAAACTCTCGTTTTACTTCTTTTCAGCGGCCTTAGCGTCAGCGCCTTCTTCCTTCTTCTTGGCGGTGAGCACTTCGGGTTCAGCGGCAGCGCCCGGAGCGGCAGCCGCAGCGGCGGCAGCTTCAGCGGTCGGAGCAGCCTTAACTTCTTCAGCCATCTGCTGAGCCACGGAAACAACCACGGATCCAGCGGACTGAACGGCTTTGACGCCTTCAGGCAATTTGAGGTCAGAAACGTGAACCGAGCTGCCGATCGCCAAATGTTCGGCGTCGATCTGGATCGCCTCAGGAACTTCGGTCGGCAAACATTGAACTTCAACGGTGCGCAGGACGGTCTGCAGAACGCCGCCTTCTTTGACGCCGTCGCAGATGTCAGCGTTAATCACGCGCACAGGAACCTTGATGCGGATCTTTTCCTTCATGTTGACCTGATGGAAATCAGCGTGAAGAACATTGTTTGAAATCTTGTCGTATTGAACTTCCTTCACCACGGCCAGAACTTCACCGTTCTTGGCGCCTTCAATGTTCAAGACAAAGAAGATGTTTTCGCCTTTGGCGGAAGAGAGAATCTTCGTGAATTCTTTTTCAACAATCTCGATGGATTGGTTTTCGGCTTTATGGCCGTAGATTTCCGCAGGAACCACGCCATCGGCGCGCATACGGCGGGAAACTGAGCTGCCACGGGCGGTTCTGATTTTTGCGGTCAGAGGTACTTTTTTCATTTCAAACTACTCCTTCTTTATGTGCCGTAACCGCCTGGCGGTCACGAATGCTTTCGCGAGATGGCTTATCGAGGATCAAGATTCTCAAACAACGAGCTAATCGACTCTTCATTGTGAATACGCATGATCGCATCTCCCAGCAAGGGACCCACCGGGAGAACCGTAATCTTACTAGCCCGTTTCTCTGGGGGGAGGGGAATACTATCCGTTATGACAATTTCTTTCAAGGGCGAATTTTGCAGTTTTTCCACGGCATTTCCTGACAAAATGCCATGGCTACAGCAGGCATAAACCTCCGTAGCGCCTGCCTTCAGGATGGCCCCTACCGCTTGTACCATCGACCCGCCGGTAGAGATCATGTCATCAGGAATTAACACAGAGCGGCCCTTCACATCACCGATGAGGTTCATCACTTCCACTTCATTGGGCCCCCAGCGGCGCTTGTCGACCACAGCCAGGTCCGTTCCCAAAACCTTAGCGAAGGCCCGGGCCATTTTGATGCCGCCCACATCGGGAGAGACCACCATCAGGTCTTTTAAGTTCTTCTGGCGGAAATAGTTCACGATCACCGGCAAAGCGTAAAGATGATCCACCGGGATATCAAAGAAGCCCTGAATCTGCTGGGCATGCAAGTCCATCGAGAGTACCCGGTCCGCGCCGGCAGTCGTGATGATGTTAGCCATCAGCTTGGCCGTAATCGGAACGCGGGGTTGGTCTTTGCGGTCCTGACGGGCATAGCCATAATAAGGAAGCACTGCCGTGATTCGCCGGGCCGAAGCGCGGCGGAAAGCGTCGATCATGATTAGAAGTTCAATGACATTGTCATTCACCGGCGGGCAGGTCGGCTGAACGATAAAAATATCCCGGCCGCGGACGTCTTCGTTAATTTTGATGCGGATTTCACCTTCGGAAAAACGGCTCACCATCAGATCACCCAGAGGCACATTCAGGAACTCGCAGATGCTCTTAGCTAGAGCGGGATTGGCTGTACCACTGAAAATTTTCAAGCCATTAGGGGAAGCGACTCTAGTCATGCCTGGTTCCTTGGTGAGTATTTCAATATCAGCGTTAAACCCATAAAGCGAGGATAGGTGTGGATGGGATAAGTCTTAAGACGAAACTGCAGAGAGTTTAAACCGAAAAACCGACGATTTCAAAAAGTTTATAAGGCTATTCTTTACTTCTTTTTACGAAAAACCTGAGCCGGCACACCCACTACCGTTACTGCCGGAGCCACATTCTTCGTCACCACCGCTCCCGCCCCCACTACCGCGCCTTTGCCGATCACTACCGGCGCCACTAAAGTCGAGTTACTGCCTAAAAAGACCTTATCGCCCACTTTGGTTTGATGCTTGTTCTTGCCGTCATAATTAGCAAACACACAGCCCGCGCCCACATTGACGTCTTTACCCAGTTGAGCGTCGCCGACATAAGAGAAGTGCCCTACCTTGCTACCGGTGGCGATATGAGCGTTCTTGAGTTCGGCATTAGTCCCCACATGAACATGCTTATCCAGCACAGACCCGCCGCGAATATGCGCGTTCGGCCCTGCGTCAGAGCCGTCGCCTAACTGGCTTTCCGTAATACGGGAGGAACGAACCACCACGCCCTTACCCAGGCGGGCCGACAGCAAACGGCTGCCCGATTGAATGCGGCTTCCTTCGCCAATGACGGTCTTGCCCGAAAGATAAACATTCCCCTCAATAATCACATCCTGTCCGATGGCCACTTCAGCGCCAATCTCGACGGTTTCGGGATTTAAAAAAGTCACCCCTTCTCTTTGGTGCTCTTCAATGCGGCGTAAATTGAGAACGCGGTGGGCCTGGGCCAACTGATTGCGGTCATTCACCCCCAAAACTTCCGAGGCGTCCGAAACCATCAGGGCATGCACCTTACCGCCCTGGTTAAGCAAATAATGAATGGTGTCCGTCAGGTAATATTCTTTTTTCGCGTTATTGGCTTTTAACTTTTTGAGGGCTTCCACTAAACGGTTGGCTTTAAAAATATAAAGCCCGGCGTTCACTTCATCTACCGCCCGTTCATCCTCGCTGGCGTCTTTTTCCTCAACGATTCTTTCCACTGTACCGTCAGCGTCGCGGATAACGCGGCCATAGCCGAAGGGGTTCTCCACTTGAGCGCTCAACAAAGCCGCTTCGCCGTCTTGAACAGAGTGGAACTGGCGCAAAGCCAGAATGGTTTGAGAGCGGGTCAGGCAGGCGTCTCCATAAAGAATGACCACATTCCCTTTGAGGGATTTTAAGAAAGGCATCACTTGCTGAACCGCGTGGCCCGTCCCCAGGCGTTCTTTTTGAATGACCGACACAGCCCTTTTGCCGACATAACGGATGACTTCGTCGGACTTGGCGCCCACCACCACATAAATTTTTTGGGGTTTTAAAGCCTCGGCGTTTTGAAGGGCGTAATCAATCATGGGTTCACCGGCGACGGCGTGGAGTACTTTGGGAAGTTTGGAGTTCATGCGGGTTCCCTCGCCCGCCGCTAAGATGATCGCTGTTAAGGAATTGGCCAAGCCTGTCCTCCCAACTGAAGTGAAAGCAGGGCCCTATGATAATCGAGAACTATGAATTTAGCTTCGGGGTTTTCATCAGTAAAAGCAGGTCTGGTATGGGCTTTTGACGGGTTAAAGCCGTCTCCCTCAAGCGGTAAATCGCCTCATGGCCCGCCACAAAAGCGGGGTCAGTCCAATGTTGAATCAGATTATCCAGCTTGGCCCACTCAGCCGCGCTCAAAGGATAGTAAGTCGAATTTTGGGCGACCAAACGCTGTCCTTCCTCACCCGAAACCACCAGGTCATCAATCCCCAGCTCTTTAAGTTTGTGCCTAATACCCGCACTGTCCTTTTCGGTCTGAGCCAACTTCACTAAAAGTTGAAGATCAAAAACGCTATTCGGATAAAAATCCCGTGGGTAATAAAGGGTGCGCGCGTCGCCCACTATCAGAAGCCGGTCATTAGCCTGCGTCAGTACTTGCGATGCCACGGTTAAGGCGTCATAACTTTGGGTTTGAGGCGTCGTTGCCAAATATTCTCTTTCTGTTTTAAAACCGGTCCACATCTCTCCCAGATGGTAATAAGAGACACCCACCCGGGCTAAAGAGACAAAACTGAAAAGACCAAATACCAGAACCACCCAGACCCAGGCGTGAATTTCGTCTTTATCCAAAGAACCCAATACCCATCCCATCGCGGTGATAAGTAAAACAAAAGCCGGAATCACCAGCCTTAATTGATGGGAAACCGCGAACCCCAATAAAAGATAAAACAAACCCACACACCATAAATAACGGGCTGGATCTTTCCAGCGCCCTTCTAAAAAGAGGAATGGAACAAAAGCCAGCAGAAGGGGCGCGATAGTTTTATCGAGATTTCTAAATAGAATTTGAACCAGCCAATCGCCAAAAGAATGATTCATCACCCAGGGCGCGTCGTGGTCCAACATCAGCGCGTTCAAACTTTCCGGCGGTAAGGCTTGCCCTCCCAGCCAATGAGACATGTAGGGATATAACGGGTTGCCTGTAAAAACATAGTTTTTAATAAGCCAGGGCGTCAGCAGCAAAAGAATAAGGATTCTCATCAGGGTCCAACCGCCCAGATTCGCGCGCAGCCAGCCGCGCGGGGTCAACACTACCCAAACGATCATCGCGGCCGCCAATCCCAACAGGGCTGTGTATTTCGCGCTCCAGGCCACCCCTCCCATCAAACCCGCCGCGACAAACCAAGAAGTTTTTTGATTCTTGAGTATTCTGGTTAACGCGTAAACAAAAAGCAAAAGGAAGAAAGCCACAAAGACATCATTTTGGGCTGCCCAGGTCGTGGTCGATAAAAGCGGTAAGAACAAAATCGAAGCGGTCGTTAATCCGCCAGCAGCCAGCGCGCCTTCTTCAGCCACCCAGGCTCCCGCGGCCAGCGCCGTCAAAATAAAGATGTAAAGATTCAAAAACTTAGCGGCCTGACTACCGCCTATGTAGAAACCATTCCAAAGATAAAGTTCAGCCCCGAAGGGAAAGTGATCGTAAAGGTTGCCCGGAATATCCACGATACCGTGGCGAAAGCTCCAGAATTGAAGCGCCGAAAGGTGATAAACCAGCGAATCAAAATAGGTTTCAGGCAGCATGACTTGCATCAAGTTGAGGCCCACAAAAACCATCGCCAGCAGAGTTATATAGAAGTAAGAGCCTTTGGGAGTTTCGAATGAAACCCTCAGACCTTCCCACCAAAGATCCAACAAAGCCCAAAGGGCTAACGTCACTCCTAAAGCCCATATCAGCGGCTTAGACCATAGTCCATTAAGCCCTAACCCCATCCACAAACCATTGAGGCAAAAAATACCCAGGGCAGTTTCAAAACAAAACTTCAGCACAAAAGAATCTATGGCTAGCCCAAGCCGCTGAAAAAGCCGGTATCCCACACGCCACAAAACAAGAGAAACCAATCCTCCCAGAACAAAGGTTTGGCCCAAGCTGAAGAGATTGGTGATTAGTTTGGTAAGGCTGGCCTGATGCGCGTCTTGGGCTAACTCGGTCAGAAAGGAAAAATCAAAGAGTGCATGAAGGGAAAAATAAAAGCAGAAAACTAAAAGAGCCCAACCCGTGAAGAAAAGAAACCAATATTTTGTAAATAGGCTCGTCAGAGATTTCAAACCAAACCTTTTCCGAGGCGGGTTAAAGACAGGCCCATTCTACTTTATTTTCCCTTGTCTTCCGCTTCATTAGGAAAAGTCCACTCGTAAGCCGCGTATCCGGTAAAGCTATAGGTGGTTTGAACCAAGTCCCGTCCCGCGGAGAAGACGATGTGGTTCACGTCATCAAAATGAATCTCGCCGCCCAGGTTAAAACCCACGCCTTCGTTTTGGTCGTTAGTGCTGGCACCATGATAAAAAACCTCGCCGCCTAAGGTGAGTCCCTTGCCAAAGTCTCTCTGCACTTCCCAACCCGCGAAGAGCCAGTTTTTGTTTCCCGTTCCCGGATTGATCCAGTAGCCAGCGCCGCCATAAGTCGTCCAGGGGTCCCAGCTCTTTTGAATCCAAATGGGCAAAAGATATTGGGCCACACCGCTGCCCAAACCTTTAGTCGAGTCTCCTATTGGAATATTCATCTGCGGGAAAAAAGCCACTTGAGGAACTTCGGTGCCTTCGTGAATAAACCGATACTTCGCGCCGACCAAAGTGTCGCCATAGCCATAAGCGGAAAAACCATTTGAAAAGGAACTAAAGGCCACCTGCTCGGTCAGACTGATCTGCGTGTCAGGAAAAGCACCGTAATTAATTTCCAAGAAAAGCCCCGTCCCAGTCCATCCCGATCCCTGGGTTTGGATAGCGGTAGCGCCGAAATAAATTTCCCAATGCTTGTAGTCAGTCGGTTCCGGATCGTCCGTCTCAAAAGGCGGGCCCGCCCAAGCCATAGCTGTTCCAATGGTCATGGCGAGCAGAAAATAAAATGAGATTTGCTTTAAGTTCATGATTCCCGAATAACCTTGGTTAAAATTAAGCTCATTTTACATTTAAAAGCCCGCGTCTTTGTGGGAAACTCCGTACGATCTTTAGACGAGCCAGACTTTTAGAAAGGCTGAAAACTTCATGGTTTCTCTTTGGTCCTACACCCTCATCAGCGTCATCTTCGTCAGCCTGCTTTCCCTGCTGGCGATCATCGTTCTTTGGCTTAACCCCGAAACCCTTAAAAAACTTTTACATCCCCTCATCAGCCTGGCAGTCGGCGGCCTCTTGGGCGACGCCTTCTTACATTTGATCCCCGAGTCATTTGAAAAGTCCCACAATACCACCTGGGTTTCCCTGCTTGTCTTAGCCGGCCTCTTTATCTTTTTGCTCTTAGAAAAAACCATGCATTACTACCACCATCATGAGCATGATCACGGCAAAGAAGAAGTCCACCCCTACGGTTATTTAAGCCTCATCGCCAGCGGGCTTCATAATTTTATCGACGGATTGCTCATCGGCGCCTCTTACATGGCCAGCATCCCATTGGGTTTAGCCACCACCCTGGCGGTGATCTTGCATGAGATTCCTCATGAACTGGGCGACTTCAGTGTTCTGGTGAATGCCGGCTTCAAACCAAGCAAAGCCCTCCTCTTTAATTTCTTATCCGCTCTTCTAGCCATCGCCGGGGCCATTTTCGCCCTCTCCGTCTCTTCCAACCCGCAAGCGGTCACTCAAATCGTCCTGCCCATTACGGCTGGCGGCTTCATTTACATTGCCGGGTCAGACTTGATACCCGAGCTTCATAAAGAATCAAAACGATCGGCCATCATCATTCAATTAATCGCGATGGCTTTAGGCACCGGGTTAATGCTTCTCATCAAAATTCTCGAATAAAATTAACATCACCTATCGTTTAACAGCCAACCCTTACGCTAAACTAAGCGGGCCTTTCACCTTGTCTTAAGGAGCTTTCCATGAGCGTCTATCCCTTCAAAGTTAAAACTATCGACGGAAAAGAAACGACTTTAGAAACCTATAAGGGCAAAGCTCTTTTGATTGTAAACGTGGCCAGCAAATGCGGTTACACTCCGCAATACGAGGGTTTAGAAAAGCTTTATCAGAAATATAAGAACCAGGGTTTTGAGATTTTGGGCTTCCCCTGCAACCAATTCGGCGGCCAGGAACCGGGCACCGAAGCGGATATTCAAAGCTTCTGCAGCCTCACCTACGGCGTGGATTTCCCCATGTTTTCAAAGGTCGATGTGAACGGCGCGAACGCTGACCCGCTTTATAAATATCTCACCAGCGAAAAGCCCGGCATTCTGGGCACCGAAGCCATTAAATGGAATTTCACGAAGTTTTTGATTGGTAAAGACGGCGAGCCGGTGAAGCGTTATGGTTCAGCGGATAAACCGGAGAGCCTGGAAGGTGATGTGGAAAAGGCTTTAAAGGCTTAACCTTTTAAAATACGCTTTGAGTTTATTTTGTAGTTATAAATTCCTAACGCTAAAAACAGACCGCCGATAAATATTATCAGAGCACAATGAAACAGGGACGGACTGTTAAAATAATCAGCGCCGTTATCAAAAAATCGAAATCTTTTCCAATTGGATTGGAAAACAACATTTGAAAACAAAGAAATAAAACCATTAAAAATTAAAAAGCTCCCACCTAAACTCGGCCAAAACCCCGCCAAAAGAACAAATGGGAAAAATAAAAGAAACGGCAAATAGATAAAATTATAGCAAGTAGGTTCGCCACCTGACGCAGTGAAGAAAGCCCCAAAAGCTTCCCAGAAATAAGAACAACTAATTAAAAGTCCAATTATCATCAGCAAAACTTTAATGCCCATAAGAACTTTTTCTTTCATAGGTTCCCCATATTTGTCTCGAATAGAAAATTAATTTTTCCCTTTACGTCCCATCATGTCCAAGGCGACCGCCACAATCAGAATGCTTCCCTTGATAATCGGCTGCCAGAAGGCTTCGGTGTTCATTAGGCTCATGCCGTTATCCAGCGAGGCCATAATCAATGCACCTAGCAAAGCACCCCAAACCGTTCCCCGTCCGCCCATGAGCGACGTTCCGCCAATGACCGCGGCAGCGATCGCGTCTAGTTCCATCATGCGGCCCGCGTCAGAAGAGGCTGCGCCCACCCGCGCTGTCAACACAATGCCCGCTACGCCGCAGAGAGCACCCATCAAAGTGAATACCAAAACCAAGTGCTGTTGAATATTGATGCCGGAATAAAAGGCTGCTTCTTTGTTACCGCCAATAGCGTAAAGGTGGCGGCCGAAGGGTGTTTGATTGGCCGTGATAGAAAAAATCATCGCCAGCACCAGCATGATCAATACTGGAAAGGGAATGCCCTCGTAAGCGTTCATCACCGCGGTAAGACCTAAAACTAAAACTACCAGCGCTGACCACCGTAAACGGTTCCCCGGAGCTTTGGCACGGTATATAAAGAAGAGTGAAATGAATCCCGCTAATCCCCACCCCAACATGGGTGGGATAAAGGCCTGACCCATAAACAGGTAATCGGGGCTAGGGCTAATGGCTACGCCGCCCGTAAACCCCAGCAAACAGCCCTGATAAACCAGCATTCCCCCCAGGGTCACAATGAAGGCCGGTATGTTGAACCAGGTCACCAAATGGCCCTGAATATGCCCCAAAATGGCCCCACAAAGCACGGTCACGGCGATAGTGGCCCAGAGTGGCCACCCGTGATTAACGAACAGAATCGCCGAAATAGCGCCTAAAAAGCCGGTCATCGCGCCCACCGAAAGGTCAATCTGTCCCGCCACGATCACGAGCACCATGCCCACCGCCAGAATGGAAGTAACCGACATTTGACGCAAAAGAAGAGAAAGATTTCGGGGGCTGAGAAAAGTACCTTCCGTCGTGAAAGAAAAAATAACCCAGATGAGCAGCAGCGCCCCCACCATGGTCAGTGCCCGCCAGGGGATGTCGTTTCGCTTATTTAAGTCAGCCATGCTTTTCTCCGTTTTAATTCTGAATTTTAAATTATGAATTAAGAATTAATGAAATTTTCAATTCGAAAGACGAATTGAAAATGACAACAATTTAGAATTCAAAATTCATAATTCAAAATTTGTTTTAATCGTTGCTGCCGCCGCTAATACTTTTTCCGGCGTCGCTTCCGCCGCGCTCATCTGAGCGGTCATACGTCCCTGATTTAACACCAGCACCCGATGGCTCAGTCCCAAAATTTCCGGCAGGTCGGAGGAAACCAAAACAATCCCCAACCCTTGTGCCGCCAGTTGACCCATCAGTTCATAAATTTCAGCCTTCGCGCCCACATCAATACCCCGGGTGGGTTCATCCAAAAACAAAACCTTCGGCTGGGTCATCAGCCACTTGCCCAAAACCACCTTCTGCTGATTGCCGCCGGAGAGTTTGTTAATCCACACCTCAAGGTTAGCGGTTTTGACCCGCATGGCCTTGACTTGAGTTTCAGCTTCACTTTGAATCGCGGCGTGATTGAGAAACCCTCTTTTGACCAAATGTTTTAAAGAAGCCAACACCAGATTTTCTTGAACGCTTTCTTCTAAAATCAATCCATACTTTTTGCGGTCTTCGCTCACTAAGGCCACGCCAGCCTCGATGGCTTTTTCAGGCGATGAAAATAGTGATAGGGCTTTCCCCTGTACGATCAAAGAACCCGTTGCCTTGCCGCGAGCCGCGCCAAAGAGCGAACTCAAAAGAGCGGTGCGTCCCGAACCCATCAAACCAGCGACGCCTAATATTTCACCCCGCTTCACTTCAAACGAAACATCCTTCACCACATACCGGCCCGGGTTCGCTGGATCTTCCACGCTAAAATGCTGAACGGTCAAAAGTGTTTCGCCTATCGCCGCAGTGGGGCGGGGATAAAGATTCTTCACTTCGCGGCCTACCATGTGGGAAATAATTTTATCCCGTGTCAGCTGGGCCATCGGCGCGGTGATGATCGACTTGCCGTCGCGCAAAACCGTCACGCGGTCTGCCATCTGCTCTACCTCTTCTAAACGGTGGCTGATATAAACCGCTGAAAGTCCCTTGGCTTTTAATTGGCGCAAAAGAGCGAACAACCTTTGAACATCTGCCTCGGTCAAAGCCGCGGTGGGTTCATCCAAAACTAAAATCTCCGCTTTCTTCAACAAAGCCTTGGCGATCTCAATCATCTGTTGTTGACCCACACCCAGTTCCCGCACAGGTGTGTCTAAAGACACGTCCAGCCCCACCCATTCCAGCGCCTGACGGGCTTCTTCCCGCACCTTTTTCCATTGAATCAGGCCCTTTTTGAGGGGCCAACGACCCAAAAGCAAATTCTCCGCCACACTTAAATCCGGCACCAGGGCCAGTTCCTGAGCGATCAGGGCAATGCCTTTTTCTTCAGAGTCTTTGAGGCTTTTAAAATGAACCGGTTGGTTGTTGAAAAGAATTTCCCCGCCGAAAGAGCCCGAGGGGTAATAACCGCAGAGAATTTTAATGAGAGTACTTTTGCCCGCGCCATTTTCGCCGCAAAGAGCGTGAACTTCCCCCTTTTGCAGATCAAAAGAGACGCCATCCAGCGCCCGAACCCCGGGGAAATCTTTGGTGATGTTTTTTAATTCAAGCAACGACATAATTTTCACCACCAAGACACAAAGACACCAAGGTAAAACAAGTTTTTCTAAGAACGATTAAAAGCAAAGATGTTCTTGGTGCCTTGGTGTCTTGGTGGTTCATATGGCTACTTTTTGTAAACGTCTTCTTTTTTCTGGAAGCCGTCAGCGATGACCGTCGAATCCAAATTGCTTTTATCGACCGGCGTGGTCTTGAGCAGAATAGAAGGCACGTCAATTTTCCCGTTATTGAGTTTGCTGGTCGGATCCGTGATCGGTTTCTTTTGCGCCAGCAGCACCGCGACCTCAGCGGCTTTGTTCGCCAACAGATTTAGGGGCTTATATACCGTCATGCTCTGGGTACCCTGCACAATACGCTGGCAAGCCGCCAAATCCGCGTCTTGTCCAGTCACCAAAACTTTACCTGCGAGCTTTTGTTCGCTCAGCGCCTGAATCACACCGCCCGCCATACCGTCGTTGGAAACCACCACCGCATCGACCGCGTTGTTGTTCTTGGTCAAAGCGTTTTCCATGATCTTCAAGGCTTCCACCGGCGACCAGTCTTTGGCCCATTGGTCGGCCACAATTTTGATATCGCCCCGGTCCACATAAGGCTTCAACACACTCATCTGGCCCTGGCGGACCAGAGCGGCGTTGTTATCCGTGGGAGCGCCCGCAATTAAAACATAGTTGCCCTTGGGCTGGTGCTTCACCGCGTACTCGGCCTGCTGAACACCCACATTGACCGGGTCAAGCGTCACGTACAAATCCACATCGCTGTCGTTGATCAGGCGGTCGTAAGCGATCACCGGCACGCCCGCTTTGTGCGCTGAAGCCACAATCGTCGCCGCGCTCTTGCCGTTATGCGGCACCACCACCAGCACGTTCACGCCTTCGGTCAAAAGATTTTCAGCCTGGGAATTTTGAAGAGTGTCATCGTTGTTGGCCGCTTGAACTAACACATCCGCGCCCAGTTCTTTGGCTTTGGCCACGAAAAGATCGCGGTCATGCTGCCAGCGTTCTTCTTTGAGGGTATCGAGGGAAAGACCTATTTTGATTTTGCTGCCGCCGCTCTTGGAGCAGCCTGTCAAAACGACCGCCAAAGCCAAACCAATCGACATAAGGGATTTCAAACGCATGGATTACTCCCGAGATGAGTTGAAAAGCTCTGTAATTATAGGCCATTCAGGAAGAACGGCTGATCTCTTTATTCCGCTGTTGGAGCGCCTTTAGTAAACCGTAACACCGCAGGAAATAACCGGAATGGGCAAATCCACCGGGGTCATTTGGATAGTCCAATTGGCCGAATTATTGAAAAGAGCGCCCACAACCGCTTCGGTTCCGGTGCTTCCATTAGCGCAATTGTAGTAACCCCCATTGCCGACGCTGAGCGTGTTAATCGACATGGCAGTCTGCCCATTCGTCAAACCAGGCGGCAAATAAGTGTTAGCGTTAACCGCGATCGTAGCCGCAACCGTTGGTGTCGCGGTGCCCGTTAACCATGCCGCTCCGTAAGTGAAGCCGCCCACAAAAGTAACCGAAGCTGCCGACGCGGCCAAAGCAGTTGAACCTTGATAGATCAGCAGTTGATCGCCGTTGGTGGACATACCTGTAATACCACCGCCCGTATTGGCAACCGTCACCAAACTGACGGGACTTGAGGGATTAACCGCGTAAGTACCGGGCGTTACTGTGGCTGTCGCGACATTCGAATAAGTCACCCCGCCGCTATAAATATTAACCGCGTAGGCCTTGGTGGTACTGGCGCTGCCATTCGTAGTAGGGAGAGCTTGGATAATGGTTCCTGCCGGATAGTTTTTATCCGCGATCCATTCAATCACGCCTCCGTCATAGGTTCCGAATTGATAACCAACCCAGTTTTGATCTGAAATGTTGATCTGTGTTCCGGCAACGACCGCTTTTAAAAGAACAAAAGCAAACTGATCGTTGGCCGTACCCCTGGTGGTGAATCCTAAAATAGCCACATCGCCAGGGGAAAGAATGGTGCCTGTAGACGCGGGAGTAGGAGTTGGTGTCAGTGTCGAAGTGTCTGTAGTGCCGCTCGCTGGCGAGGAAGGAGAAGTTTGACCGCCGCAAGCGTTGATCAGCAAAACGATTCCAGCGCACAAAACAAAAATAATAGCGGCGGAACTTTTCAAGGAGGTTTAAAACCCGCTGACGAGGGAGACTAAGTTGAAATTACCCAGGTCGCCCCGGGTGGCGAAAGTGTAATCAATTTGAATTTTTTCAATCTTGAGGCCCACACCGATGGAAAAACCGCTCCATCCGCTCAATCCAGTGGTATCCATCAACTGCTGGCCCATGCGTAAAGCCAGATGGTCGTGGTACCAGTATTCCAGCCCGATAGCTTCCCGGTTGGAAGTAAAATCCTGCGTTCTAGCCAATGCATCCAAAGAGATCAACAGCGTTTGATGGTCGCTCTTCTCGTTCTTCACATCAAACAGATAAGAGGCCCCGCCTCTGATTTCAGTCGGTATGGCCGCGCCGGATAAAGAACCGATATTTAAAGCGGACAATCCGAAACCCAGTCCTGTGTTTTTAGGCGTCCAAAGCAGGCCCGCGTCGCCCGCCCATCCCGTCACTTGATTGATATAAGTGTTATCGATTAAAAACTTTCCTGATAATCCCGCGTACAAATCCGGAACTAAAACAAAACCATAGCCCAATTCCATTTCCCAATCAGAAGGCACATAGTAACCCGCTTCGACCGGCGCCCCGCCGACCACGGTATATTGCTGCACTTTTCCAAAGTTCGCGTAGGTCAGTCCAAAGGCCAAACTTCCCGGGCCCAGGGGAACGCTGCCGACTCCCTGTTCAATATCGGAGCCCTGCACGTAAGAGTTATGAGTCAGCGAAAGCTGAGGGTCATTGATCCGGCCCAATCCAGCCGGATTAACTCCCATCGTGTTCACATCATCAGCCACGGCTACAAAAGCCTCGCCCAAACCTTCCACACGGGCGCTGCTGGACAAGTCTAACCAGGAGGCTGTGACCGAACTCACAGTCAAGTTCGTGGCGGTCTGGGCGTGCAGCAGCCCCGTCACGAAAAAGAGCGCCGCTAAAATGGTAAGTCTCCGCAAAGCCATTCCTAATCCTCCGTTACTTCACTATCACTTTGTGCCACTCGGTGGTGCTGGTTCCATCCACGAAATTCAATACAAGTTTGACGTAATAAAGACCCCGGCCGACCTGGGCCGTCCAGCACTGGCTGGTCTGGTTGGTAAAGTTCAGGGACGCGATCCGGTAGCCCGCCACGCTGTAAACCGTCCAGGTTGAGCTGCTCAAAGCCTGGCCCGTATAGAGACAGACGCTGTCTCCGCTGTTGGCCGGCACGGGCGCCAGGATATTGCCGCCGCCCGATCCCGTCGACGAGAGGAAGTCCTCCGCGACCACAGTCCACATGGAGAAGTGATTGGTGACGACGCTCAAAAGATCATGACGGCGGTCCACAATCGTGTTCAATGTCTCCCAGCGGTTGGTGGTGGTGTTGAAATAAGCCACCTGCAATTGCTGATCGCTGTATTTCGCCAGAACCGACGCGCTCACAGGGAAAGTCAAAGTCACCGGCGTGCTGAAGTTATCTGTATTGCCGCTGGAAGCGTCAAAGGTATAAATATTGCCCTGAATGGTCCGGAAGCCGCTGCTGGTCGGCGGCGCCGAAGAAGGAGCGAATTCTTCCACCGTCAGCGTCGTACCGGCGCTAAACACACCGGCTGGCGCCTGTACACCCGCGCCGTTGCTCAGATCGCAAGAAACACTTTGGTTAGAGCTGGTCACTACTTTTTGCGCTATTTCAATCGGCGCCGTAGTAGCCGTCGGCGTCACAGTCGGTGTCACAGTCTTGGTAGAAGTAGGCGTCGAGGTCGCGGTCGAAGTCGGCGTGCCCAGAGTTCCGGTGGACGTCGCGGTAAAGCTTGGTGTCGCGGTCGGGGTTGAAGTGAAAGTATTGGTTGTGGTGGTCGTGGCCGTTGAAGTTACCGTAAACGTATTGCTAGGCGTGCTGGTGGCTTGAGGCGTATTAGTGATCGTGCTGGTATAAGTGTCCGTAACCGTGCTGGTAAAGGTGCTGGTGGCGGTGTTCGTCGCCGTCGAAGTTACTGTAGGAGAATTAGTGACTGTATTGGTAAAGGTCGGCGTGCTGGTGAAGGTCGCCGTTGAAGTATTAGTAGCCGTATTGGTCGCGGTTAACGGCGTTACCGTTCCCGTATTGGTGGGAGTGCCGGTAGCCGTATTCGTCGCCGTATTGGTGACTTGCGGCGTGTTGGTGATCGTGCTGGTGTTCGTGTCAGTCACGGTGTTCGTCGCCGTAGCCGCGGCGGTATTCGTCGTGGTAGCGGACGCGGTATTCGTCACGGTGCTGGTGAAAGTAAACGAAGGCGTCGGCGTAAAGGTGCTCGTCGAAGCGCTCGTTGCTGTGGAAGTCGGTGTCGCCGTGTTGACGCCGATCACAATCGTCGCGGTCGTCATGGTATTGCCCGCGTTATTAGGCGCGCAAGACGCCACGCCAATCGGAGCGGTAGGTGTGCCCGTTCCCGTCGGCAGAGCCGTGGGACCAAAGTGCGCGTAGCTGTTAGTCAGGCTGAAGGCCGTTTTGGCGGTTACGTTAGCTGTCCAATTACCCGGGGCCACAATTCCCGCTAAAGTCGTCTGGCAGCTGCTGAGCACCGCGTTTTGATTGCCGCCCGCGCTTGCTCCCGTAATGACTGTGCTGCTGTTCCAAAGAGTGGACAGATCCGTCGCGTTCACGCCGCTGGTCAAGCCCGAGGGAAGGGCGGAGTCGTAGCAATTCACCGGAGCCGTCGAGTTGCTGAACCAGGAATCAGGGCCAAAGATCACCGCGCTCAGGAAAGTCGCGCCCGTCACAGAACCACCCGCGCTAATCGGCGACGACGCCACATAGGCGATCACCTTGTCACCCGAACCGTTCTTATTAAAGATCAGCCAGGGAGCGCCTGCCGCCCCGCCATTCGACAGGGCCACTGAACCACCCTGTAACTGATTCACCGCGTTTCCAAAGTTTCCAATAATGACCGTGGTGTAGGGGGCCAATCCGCCCGCGCCCACCGTATAAGCGACTGTGCCTTCAGTGACAGCGCCCGCCGGAACGGTTTGGTTCGTGCTGACTAAGGTTTGCGTGCTCGCGTCAAAGCTGTAGTTGGTGAAGTAAATCACTGTGCCCGCCGGAATGGTGCCCGCCGTCGTGTTCACAAAAGCGAACTGGCTGTTGCCGTTGCGCACAAAACCCGTGATGCCGATATTGCCAGCGATCAAGGAAGTTCCTGTGGTCGGCGTGCTGGTAGCCGTCGGTGTATTGGTTACTGTATCGGTGTTCACCGGCGTGTTCGTCCAAGTGCTGCTAAAGGTGCTGGTGGCCGTATTGGTGGCGGTATCCGTTGTGCCGCTCACCGTATTCGTCGAAGTATTCGTGGCGGTGCTGGTTGAGGTATTAGTAGCTGTGTTCGTAGAAGTGCTGGTGGATGTATTCGTTGCCGTATTGGTATTAACGCCAGACGTGTTAGTCGAAGTCGCTGTCGCGGTGAAGCTCGGCGTGATAGTAAAGGTGCTGGTGGCCGTATTGGTCACGGTGTCAGTTGTACCGCTCACCGTGTTGGTCGAAGTGTTAGTCGAAGTATTCGTGGCGGTGCTGGTCGAGGTATTAGTAGCCGTGTTCGTCGAAGTGCTGGAGGATGTATTCGTCGCCGTATTGGTATTAACACCAGACGTGTTGGTCGAAGTCGCCGTCGCGGTGAAGCTCGGCGTGATGGTAAAGGTGCTGGTGGCCGTATTGGTCGCGGTGTCAGTGGTACCGCTCACCGTGTTTGTCGAAGTACTGGTCGAAGTATTCGTGGCGGTGCTGGTGGAAGTATTGGTAGCTGTGTTCGTCGAGCTATTAGTAGAAGTATTGGTCGCCGTATTCACCACGGTGTTGGTCAAAGTGGCCGTCGGTGTGAAAGTCGCCGTCGCCGTGTTGGTATTAACCACCGTATTGGTCGAGGTTGAAGTCGGAGTGGAGTTAAAAACTTCCACTGAATCAGCTACATTCCATCCGCCTTGACCCGCGCTGGGAGCCGTGACAGAAACTGGTTGGTTCAAACGGAAACCCGTCTTGGTGGAGACGTTCCCCGACCAATTATAAGGATTCACCAATCCCGCCAAAGTGCTGGAAGGGTTTGATTGCACCGCGTTGTCCTGCCCGCCTCCCGCTTGTGTCGTAAAGGTCGTGGAACTGTTCCAGAGAGAGGACAGGTCCGCCGAAGTAGTGGCATCCAGCCCCGGGGGCAAATAAGTATCGTAAGCGTTCACCGGCGAACCGCTGGCGGTCCAGCTATCC
>Ga0206920_1072_pt1 | contig 27434 bp, 24 predicted proteins | sample Alteio_BWOrgHeat_65_FD_152934 | JGI IMG/M metagenome (GOLD analysis project Ga0206920, IMG submission 152934) | Enriched cells from forest soil in Barre Woods Harvard Forest LTER site, Petersham, Massachusetts, United States -... | ecosystem: Environmental > Terrestrial > Soil > Temperate forest >...
CGACACCAGGTAATAGGCCAAAAACCCCGCGAAAAGAGATCCCGAAATAATCCAGGCCGGCAGACAAAACAAAAAATACTTTTTAAACAAACCTTGAATGGCGTCAATGTCCGCTTGGGGCATTTTTTCATCAGCTAAGGCTTTCGCCTTGACCTGCCAAATTTGATCAAAAGTTTGTTGAATAGCTGCCCATGAATCGGGATGAGAACCTAATTGATCCGCCGCGAAAGACCCGCCCACATAAACCACAATGACCAGTGCGCCCATGAGGATCGCGGTACGGGCTTGGTAGCCGCGAATCAGGGCCCAATAAACAGCAAAACTGGCCAACCCCAGAAAAATCAGGGATGTGGCCAGTTCAGCTAAGAGACTTAATAGGATGTCCACAGGGGCATCCTTTGATTAATTATGAGCGAAAGGCAGCAAAGCGATATTGCGCGCGCGCTTGATAGCGGTCGTCAATTCGCGTTGGTGGCTGGCGCAAGTACCCGTCATACGGCTCGGGACAATCTTGCCGCGCTCGCTCACAAAAGTGCGCAAACGGTTGTAGTCTTTGTAGTCGATCGCGACGATTTTATCGGCGCAGAAACGGCAGGACTTACGGCGCGGACGGCGAAAACGGCCGCCGCCTTCACCACGGGGACGGTCTCCCGGGCCCTTCGATCCGCCTTCACGTCTGGGTGCTGAGTGTTCTCTTTCCATTTTTCAAATCTCCTTAAGTTAGTTCGTTAAAGTTAGTATCTAGTATTAAAAGGGAATGTCTTCTTCGCTGCCGGCGCTGCTAGCTTGAGGGGCGCTTTCTTCTTCCATGTTGTCATGGAAAGCTTCCCCGCCGCCTGCTCCGCCTTTGCCGCGATTCAAGAACTGAATGCGTTCGGCCACCACTTCCATGATGGTCCGCTTTTGTTTGTCATCCGTTTCCCAGGTGCGGCTTTGAAGCCGTCCTTCCACAAATAGAGGATCGCCTTTTTTCAAATGTTCGCCAGCCGCTTCGGCCTGTTTACGCCAAACCACGACGGTCACGAAACAAACATCTTCCTTCTTTTCGCCCGACTGTGATTGATACACGCGGTTGATCGCCATACGCAGGTTGGCCACGGGGGCTCCGCCGGCGGTGTAGCGCAATTCGGGATCCTTCGTCAGGTTTCCCATGAGGAACACTTTATTGAAATTTGGCATCTTTCCCCTCCCTTAAGTGATTAGGCTTGGGTTGTGGGCGTAGTGGGTGTGGCCACTGGCGCCGGAGACGGGTTCACCGGAGCTTCGGTGGAACGGGTCTCGGTCGGACGGGACATCGGGCGGACAGATCCCGGACGGGACGTCGAACCTTCAGTGCTGGTCTTCACGCGGACTGGTTTCACTTTAGCCTTCAAATGGCTGATCGTGTCCTTGACGACGGAGAACTTGATAACTTGTTCCATGAGACGCAGGTTACGCGTGACTTCCGCGATAGCCGCCGTGTCGATAGAAAGATGGAAGAAGATGAAATGGCCTTCCCGGTGCTTTTGCACGAGATACGCCAAGCGGCGTTTGCCCCAATCATCCTTCTTAAGAACTGTTCCCTTGGAATCGGTCACAATCTGTTCGACCTTCGCGGAAACCGCGGCGGCCTCTTCAGTTGTGGCGTTTGGGTTCAGAATGTAAATCACGTCATACTTCGAAAACTGACTCATAACTACCTCCTGTGGATTCCTCATCGAGAGATGAGGTTAGTCCCCTTTCACTATGGATCGGGAACAGGACCAACGAAAACCTGAGCGGATTTCAGTTGGAACGGCCTAGAAGTAACTTCTAGGGGAGGTGAAGTATAGGGCTGGGCGACAGGCTTATCAACACGAAAAAGCGGGGGTTTTATTGGGGTTTTGAAGATTTAACAAAGCGAATAGCGCAAATCATGAAGGATATCAAAGCCTTTATAGTTTCCCGTGTTTTTCCAGAAAATCCTCAAAGCTAATCTCTTCCATCTTATCCGCGATATCCCTCATCACCTTAATACGGCGCCAGGGCAAAATGGATTGGCGGGGGTCGTGAATCACTACCGTCCCCCCGATAAAGTCATGAATAGCGCGTTTGCGCTTGTTCATCCACATCACCACATACTCACTGTAAACATAAAGTTTGGAAGCCATAGACACATAAATAATGTCATGCGGCATCAGTTTGCTAATGAGCGCGTCGCGCTGCTCTCTCATCGCGCTTAAAAAATCCATCGCGGGTATTTGAAAAGAAGCTTTAATTTCAAAATACACAATGATCGCTACCAGGGTTGTTTCAACAGAGTTTCGCAGAATCGCGTGCGTCCAACCCACCGGCGAGCCATCTAACCTAGTCACTTGAATGCGGGCCAGCATTTTTCCAGGCGTTTGGCCCCAAAGCGCCACGAAGAGGATGTGATATAAACGGAAGAAAACAAAGCCAAGCAAGGTCACCGCCAAAAAAGCATCCAGTGAGTTACAGCGAAAAAAGAGAAAGCACTTCGCCGCGGTCCAGCAGATGCCGCCATCCACCAATCCGGCGATAATCCGGGGAATGAATCCGGCATAAATCAAAAACTTACAGTTCGGGCATCTTTTGCCCGAGGCCGAGGCCCCGCACCTGGGACAATTCCATTGGCCATCTGTTGTAAATCGGACTGGTTGCATTTCGCCTCAAACAAAAAAGGGGCCCGAAGGCCCCGTTAATAGCTAAGCTTATTTCTTGCCGCGTTCCAACTTAAGCGTCTCCGGCGCCGCGTTAGCGACTTCCACCGGACCCCAGAACTGAATCGGTCCCGGGCTTTGGTAATCATCTTCGATTGCCCACTTCTTGCGCTGCGCGGCAAATGCCTTAAAGGGTTTACCTTTTAACTCCACTAAAGCCTTCAAAATCACCGGCTTGTCTTTGCCATGACGGCGTTCCAAATTCATCATCATGGTCAAAGGCACTCCGCCCGCCTGCCACTTGTCAGCAGGCTTGAGCAAATCGCGGACGCTAGACAAATAACCGGTCAAACCTGAAGCTACCAGGTAAGAAGCGTTAAAACCCAAAGAGTAGCAATAGTCCGAGTCGAAATTGGAGGGAGCGGCACAGCGGCCTTCGTAGCCAAAGTAGTGGCCCTGACCCGAGAACTTTCCGTGATACATGGATTGCTGCTTCCAGGCCTTCAGTTTCAACTCTACCGCTTCAATCAAAAGTTTTTCAGTCTCGATCTTAGCCACTTGTACGTTACCGTGCGGGTCCCGATCAGCCAATAGCTGTATCTGAATAGAAGGCGGCAGAGATTGAAATGCTTTTTTTGAATCCGCGCCGAGACGTTGCTGCACAAAGCTAATCTTATCGTGAGCCGACTCCATTCTTTCAAAAGCCGGGTTATGCGCCAGCAAATCGTTCAATTCGGAGATGAGCTTTTTCATTTCCGGAATAAACTCCAAAAGGCCTTCCGGAATAATAACCACGCCATAGTTCTTCTTTTGCGCCGCCCGTTCCGCGACGACCTTAGCCACATGTTCCGTAATTTGATCCAGCGTCCATTGTTGGTCAGCCACTTCTTCGGAAATCAGTGTCACGTTAGGGTGAACCTGCAAGGCCACCTCTAAAGCGATGTGGCTGGCAGACCGGCCCATCACCTTAATAAAGTGCCAGTACTTCTTGGCCGAAAGACAGTCCCTGCCCACGTTTCCCGCCAGTTCAGCGTAAACCTTGGTGGCCGTGTCAAAACCAAAGCTAATCTCAATTTGGTCGTTTTTCAAATCACCGTCAATCGTCTTGGGGCAGCCAATCACCCGAATCGGTGTGTTTTGAATTTTAAAATACTCGGCCAAAACCGCGGCGTTCGTATTGGAATCGTCCCCACCCACCACCACTAAAGCGGTAATGCCGGCGTTCTTCAAATTGCGGGCAACCGCCTCGAATTGCTCACGGCTTTCCAGCTTGGTACGGCCCGAACCGATAATGTCGAACCCGCCGGTATTACGGTATTCTTTTAAGAGCTTGTCAGTGATCTCGATGTATTTGTTTTCTAATAATCCCGAAGGTCCGCCCAAATAGCCCTGCAAAATATTCTTGGGATTCAGCTTTTTCAAACCGTCATAAAGACCCGCCACCACGTTATGTCCGCCGGGCGCCTGGCCTCCCGATAGAACCAAAGCTACTTTAATAGGCTTCTTTAACGAGGCTGGATTCTTCCCCGCGTGAAAAGAAACTTCCGGCTGACCATAGGTTTTTGTGAACAATTTTTGAATTTCATTTTGATCCGCGATGGACTTAGTGGCCTTGCCCAGTTTAAGGCCAACCTTCGCCACAGGCCCCATGAGGATTTTAGGAAGTTTCGGCTTATAAGAAGCGCGGGCCGATTGCAGAGCGGATATGTTGGATTTCATTAATGCCTCCGAAATAAAAGTGGGCGTATTATAAGCCCCGTTTTTCAACAACTACAAGGCTTTCGAAACCTGCTGGAACGAATGGATCCCCGCCGTCGCGCCCAAAGCTTCTACCGCGCAGGCACCCGCGGCATTGCCCAATTGAAGTGATTTTTTCAAATCCCAACCCAACGATAACCCTTTAATAAAACCAGCACAGAAACAGTCTCCTGCTCCGGTGGTATCGACCACTTTAGCCCGGTAAGCGGGTACCCGAAACTCAAGACCTTCACAGTCTAAGAAATAAGAACCCTTTTCACCCAGCTTCACCACAACCGCTTTCGCGCCCAGTTGGATAAAAGCCTTTGCTGCCTTGACGGGGTCGGTGTAACCCAGCAGCATTTTCACTTCTCGTTCACTCGGCATGAAGTAATCCAAATAAGGCAGACAAGGCTTGAGCGCCTTCATCCAACGCCCCTTTAAATCCCAGGCCGTATCCAGTGAAGTGGTCAGCCCCTGTTTTTGAGCGCGGTTCAGAATATCCGCCATAGGTTTGCCGTCCAACGCGGGAAAAAGAAAATATCCACCCACATGAAGATGCTGATAGCGGGCTAGTTTAGAAAGTTCGAGGTTTTTCTGGCGAATCAGGTCATTGGCCGCCATAGCGTGCAAAAACGATCTTTGGGCTTTGCTATTAACCAAAACAACTGTCGCGGAAGTTTCTGCAGCTTTGTCTAAAACCACTCCAGAGGTTTCGACCCCAGACTTTTTCAATTCTTTCAGGGCAAAATCACTGAAGAAATCCTGCCCCAGCTTGCCCCAAAGCGAAGTCGGAACACCTAGTCGGCTTAGAGCCACCGCCGTATTAGAGGCACATCCGCCCATGGCCATTTCAATATGATCTACCGGCAAAAGCCCGCCGATGGCTGGCAGCTTATCGACCGGTTTGACCAGAATGTCGACCAGCACATTACCCAAACAAACCACCGAGTAAGACTTCATCTTTTTTGACTTCAAATGAATTCCTTTTCCATTATGCTGTGGCCATTATTCCAGACGAGGTGACTTCATGCCAAAGTTTTACCAGTACCCCAAATGCTCGACCTGCCGTAACGCCCAAAAATGGTTGGAGAGCCATAAAAATCAACTGGACTCGGTCGACATCACTCTCGATCCACCCAGTAAAGACCAACTGAAGAAAGTCCTTAAAAACAGCGGCAAAACCATCACCGACCTCCTCAACAAAAGCGGCGAACAGTACCGCGCCCTCAATATGAAAGACAAAGTCAAAACCCTGAACGAAGATCAAATTCTGGATTTACTCGCCAAAAACGGCCGTTTGATTAAGCGCCCTCTGGTTTTCGACGGTTCTAAAGCTACCATCGGCTTTAAAGAAGACGAGTTTAAGAAAAACTGGGCTTGAAGTAGTTTAATTACGTCGATCTCCTTCTATATATAAGCCCTTTTGGGGCCAAGTTCTCCTTGCTTATTTATTCTGGTTTTTGTATTACTAGTGGCGCGTTTGAGGGGCTCAGGCCCCAAATCTATGAGCGAAGGACCGAAAATGAATTTAGCCGATATCGAACAATACTTAGGCAGCAGCGCTAAGGACCTCTTGAACTACAAAGCCAAGGGAATTGCTAAGGAATCCTTGCATCTCCCCAGCGGCGACTCTGTCGACCGTATCTTCTCTCTTTCTGACCGCAACAACCGTGTCTTGGGTAACCTCCAATGGTTACATTCCACCGGCCGCTTGGCTAACACCGGCTACGTTTCTATCCTCCCGGTTGACCAGGGCATCGAGCATTCAGCGGGCGCTTCTTTTGCCAAAAACCCCATCTATTTCGACGCCGAAAACATCGTCAAGCTGGCCATTGAAGGCGGCTGTAACTCGGTGGCTTCCACCCTGGGTGTTTTGGGTATTGTTTCCCGCAAATACGCTCACAAGATCCCCTTTATCGTGAAGCTCAACCACAACGAACTGATGACCTACCCCAACAAGGCTTCAGAATTCTATTTCGGTTCCGTGAAGCAAGCCTATGAAATGGGCGCGGCCGGCATTGGCGCTACCATTTACTTTGGTAACGACACTTCCCAACGCGAAATCATTGAGACCACCCAGGCTTTCCAACAAGCCCACGAATACGGTATGTTCACCGTTCTCTGGTGCTACCTGCGTAACTCTGCTTTCAAGACCAAGGACAAAGACTTCCACGTCGCGGCGGACTTAACCGGTCAAGCCAATCACTTGGGCGTCACCATCGAAGCCGACATCATCAAGCAAAAATTGCCGGAAAATAACGGCGGATTCCAGTTCTTGAACCAGGAATCTAACTACGGCAAGTTTGACAAGCGTATGTATGACACTTTGATCCCGGATCACCCGATCGAGTACACCCGTTACCAGGTAGCCAATTGCTATATGGGCCGTGCGGGCTTGATCAACTCTGGCGGCGCTTCGGGCGAAAACGACTTCGCTGAAGCCGTGAAGACAGCCGTTATCAACAAACGCGCTGGCGGTATGGGCTTAATCTCCGGTCGTAAGGCGTTCCAACGCCCGATGGCTGAAGGCGCCAAGCTGCTCCAAACCATCCAGGATGTGTATTTGTCCAAGGATGTGACCATCGCCTAATCAGCGAAGGTTTCTATAAAACAAAAAGCCCCTGGCCGAAAGGCTCAGGGGCTTTTTTTATGTCCTCACACATCTCCACCATCAATGAATAAAGATCACCCGGCCCAATAATCGTTTAAAGGGCTCCGTCAGATAAATCACATAAACACCCGAACTACAGGTATCTCCAAATTTGTTCTTTCCATTCCACGAATAGGTTTTCTGGAACGGCGATGTCAGAGTCTGACTATCCAAAGTCTTAATGTGTTCTCCCGCCGAGTTATAAATCGTTAAATCGTAATGGCCCGGCACTTGTTGAATACCCACGTGAATTTGAACCTGATCATCCGGCGTAAAGACGTTCTTCGAGATGAAAAACTCTCCTGAGATGGGCGTAGCGGTTGGCGTATAGGTGTAGATGGGTGTATTGGTCAGGGTATAGGTAGTGGTTGCCGTAATAGTAGCGGTATTCGTCGTGGTCGATGTTGCCGTCGGCGTGTTGGTAAAGGTTGAGGTAAACACAACGTTGAACGTAGGTGTATCGGTGAACGTAAAGGTCGGCGTAGGGGTGTTGGTGTAGGTATTGGTAGCCACCGGGGTATTGGTACAAGTGAATGTGAAAATCGGAGTGGAACTATAAGTATCCGTGGGGCTGTTGCTGGGTGTACTGGTGTAAGTCGCCGTCAAAACCAGGGTGTTGGTGCTCGTAGCGGTGTTAACCGGCGTTGGTGAATCCGTACTGGTAAAAGTCGAGGTGGGCGTGTCGGTATAAGTTGAGGTGATCACCGGCGTATCCGTGAAGGTTGCCGTAAAGACCGGCGTACTGGTATCCGTAAAGGTAAACAGAGGCGTGGGGCTAGAGGTATTAGTCCAGGTCAAAGTCGGCGTTGATGTAAAAGTGCTGGTAAGAATCGGCGTGTTGGTAAAGGTGTAAGTAATGGTCGAAGTAAAAGTCGAAGTCGGCGTGGACGAGGCGGTTTTAGTGAAGGTCAATGTGGGGGTTGAGGTAAAAGTATTCGTGTTCACCGGGGTCGAGGTAAAAGTTTGAGTGTAGGTTCGGGTTACCGTGTTGGTAAATGTGGCTGTAATGGTGTTGGTGACAGTCGCCGTATTTGTCATCGTGTTAGTGAACGTCGACGTATAGGTCTTGGTTGGCGTATTAGTAAAAGTATTAGATGGCGTCGGCGTTAGAGTCGCGGTCGCGGTGGATGTGGGGGTTGAGGTATTGGTGTTGGTTGACGTGTTCGTTGGGGTCGTCGCGCAGTTCTGCAAATAAACATTCACCCAACCAATGGTTCGGAAGCCATCGCCGTCATCCGCATCCATGTACAGCCGGCGAAGCCCTGTGATGCCCGCAACCGGCACCGAGCCGGTGTAATGGGTGGAACCCGCCACAGCGCCAGCTCCCCCAGCGGTCATCCCTGTCCAGTCAGCGATCTGGGTGGCTACGTCACCAATGATTCCTCCGGTTTTGAACATGTCATGCCACAACGAATAGCCGCCCGCTGTCGGGTCGCCCGGCGATAGAGCCCAACGAACAGTCAGGGCGGTGCTGTCGTCGTTGTAATACTTCACGTCCGCCGCCACTGGAATGGGCGAAGAATTGCAGACCGTAATGGGAGAAAACACTTGGGCCGCTAACGGCGCCGTATAGGTTGGGTTCGTCCAATAAATTTCCGGAGCCAAATGAACCGGGTTACAGGGACTGCTGCTTTCCATCGAGCCGGAGTAAGAGATACTCGTCGAGTTGTAGCCCCCATAGTTGCCGATCTGGTCGTTCATTTCCTCGCCCTTCGCCAGGTATTTGCTCGGCTGGGGCAGCCATTTTTTCATGATGCGCAGCATGGTCAACCAGTTATAGCGGAAGCTGATACGGGTCGCGCCTACCATCGTACCGTCGCTCAGTACGTTAGGTGACTTCCCCTTCATGCTGTTAAAGGCGGTTTGAAGTTCGGTGGTCATCGAAGTCCAATCGGCGTTAGAGGGAATGCCGTTGCCATAGTGATAAGTCCGCAGATCGCTTAAAAAGTCCTGAACGTCACCCCAGGTCATCCCCCAGTCATAAACGTTGTTCGTGCGCCCAATCCGGCGTGAAAGGTCGGTGACCTGGGCGGTGTAATTGTTATTGGCCAAAATGGTATAGGGCGACGGCAGGGTGCCCACATTCGTTGAGGCCGCGACGGCCGTCCTTTCAGCATTACTGCATTGCATGTCCCAGATCGGCGTTGTCTGATAAGGCCCCAGGTTGAAACCGTCAGCCACCGCCTTGAAAAGAAGATAGGGATCGTTGGCGACCGCTGTCAATTTGAGCAGTTTCATGCTCCGGGCCGAGGCGAAATAGCCGTAATAGCGGCTGGAAAGATCCTGCGCGAAAACAATGGTATGGGTCACGATCTGATAATTGCCGGATCCGGTCGTAAAATTCGCGTAAGGCGAGAAAATCCCCTGGGTCCAAAAATCCGGATAACCGCTGACCGCGTCACTGGCATCGGCGTTCAAACCAACAAATTGATAAGGATAACCCAGCGCGGAAGTCGCCGGGTCCGTACCCACAGGCGCCCAACCCGCGTCACTAAAAAGTCCCATGGCCGTTTCTTGGGATCCCAAAACCAGCGGCACACGGATGTTGTAACCGAAAAATTCTTGGACGAACGCGGACGACATAGCCCACATCAATCCGCCCGGTCCTACACCAGTGGTGTGGTTATAGCCAATCCCGCTGGCGCCCGTGGGGCTGTTAGGCGCGAAATAATAACCCAGAGCCGAAGTGGGCGAAGCCTGATGCATGGTGTTGCCAGAAACGTTATTACAATTACAAGAACTGTCATCCAAAGCGGTATTGGCCGGCATATCCGGCATCCCGATCCACAATTGGGTCGGATGCTGAGCGGTGGGTCCCGTAGTGATAACCGTCAAAGGCGCGTCATCGTGGGAAACCCATGCGCCGGGGCTGTAATAATCAGCATTGCTCAAGGCCCCTGTCCCCGCATTGATGTCACTCGCGTTGGCCGCTGGAGCGTAAACAGTTGTGTCCGGCCAAGTCGGCCCCCAGGCCGGAGCTTCCCGCACAACCATATGCGGAAACCGGGGATAGGCCACTGTGCCCGTCAGGCTCATGTTGATTTGGGCAATCGTATCGGTTGAACCCGGATTGGTATTGATGTCTGCCGCTTTGACCGGATAGCGGAACTGCGCCGCGCCAAGACTATCATTGGAGAGAACGTTGTAATTGGCCGCCGCGGGAAACGACGAGGTAGAGGTCGTATCAAAACCCATGGCTACCACTTCAAAAACATCATCGTTCCAAACGTAGTTCCCTGTCGCCGCCGAAGGCTGCCGATTGGTCAGGGTTAACGCTGGTCCCGGAGGAGACGATGTTGAAATCGGATAGGTCATATCAAAATCGGACCAGGCGCGGGAGATCAACGCACTATATAAGAGGAAAGCCACAGTGAGGCTTTGCCGCCAAAAACGATTTTTATTTTTCTGTCGTAGCCAAAAAAACATCTCTCATTAACCTCAATGAGCGTGCTTCAACACGCATATGCTGACTAGTACGAAAAGGGCTGATAACGTTATCCGTAGGTGTTGAAATGTGTCGAAATGCTCAAATGAAAACGCTTTCCCTCAATAATAAGGTACCTTGGTTCAGTAGTAAAAAATATCAAACATCGGTCATTTAAATATAAGGATATATAGGGCTTTTAAAAACCCTCAAAATTCAACCGTTTGTATTTTAGGCAATTAAAAACAGGGTCAACAGCCAATATTTGGCCATTATCCCCTCTTTTAATGAATGACGATCACCTTAGCCAGTAATCGGCCATAAGGCTTCACCAAGTAGATGATGTAAACACCACTCGATACCTTCTGGCCATATTTGTTTGATCCATCCCATTCGATCGTAATCGCCGGTTCAGGTTGGCTGATGTATTTTTGGAACAGCGTCTTAATGTGCTCGCCCGCCGTGTTGTAAATGTGAACCTCTAAATTACCCGGGAACTGAGCCGTTCCTATCGTAATACACATCTTCCCATCCACCGTCACGTTAAACAGATTCTTACAAACCTGGAACACTTCACCCACAGGTGTCGCCGTAGGCGTCCATGTGGCGATAGCCGTATTCGTCGCGGTGGGCGTGTGGGTATTGGTGGCGGTACCGGTCAATTGAACCGTATTCGTCGCCGTAGCTGTCGAAGTCGCCGTCGCCGTATTGGTAGGGGTCTTTGTCGTCGTGCTGGTAACAGTAGCGGTGGAAGTATTGGTCGCGGTTTTGCTGACCGTACTGGTCGCCGTATTGGTCACCGTATGAGTAGGCGTATTAGTAGAAGTCACGGTAGCCGTATTCGTCGAAGTCCTCGTCGGCGTATTGGTCGCGGTATTCGTCTCAGTCTGGGTCGTGGTGCTCGTGGCTGTGTTCGTCGCGGTCTTAGTCGCGGTATTCGTCACTGTTTCGGTGGAGGTATTAGTCGCGGTACTGGTCGGGGTCAGCGTGGCCGTATTGGTTGCGGTGTTGGTGGGTGAATGGGTCGAAGTATTCGTCGCTGTGTTTGTCGGCGAATGGGTCGAAGTATTGGTGGGCGTGTCAGTAGCGGTATTGGTAGAGGTTTTCGTCGCGGTATTGGTTGCCGTATTGGTCGGCGAATGGGTAGAAGTATTCGTCGCCGTGTTAGTCACCGTATTCGTCGAAGTCACCGTGGCTGTATTCGTCGCCGTATTGGTAACCGTATGAGTCGCCGTATTGGTCACGCTGCTCGTAGGCGTGTTAGTCGAAGTCACAGTAGCCGTATTCGTTGCCGTGTTCGTTGATGTATGGGTCGCCGTATTAGTTACCGTGTGGGTGGCCGTATTGGTGGCCGTCGCCGTGCTGGTATTCGTCACGGTGTTGGTCACCGTGTTGGTCGCCGTATGAGTCGAGGTATTGGTCGGCGTATTCGTCGCGGTAGCGGTCGAAGTATTCGTGGCGGTATTCGTCGCGGTGGCGGTTGAAGTATTAGTCGAGGTGTTGGTGGCTGTCGCTGTCGCCGTATTAGTGGATGTATTGGTGGCTGTGTTCGTCGCCGTCGCGGTCGCGGTATTGGTGGACGTATTCGTGGCCGTCGCGGTAGCCGTGTTGGTGGCCGTATTAGTCGCCGTGTTAGTCGCAGTGGCGGTAGCGGTATTGGTCACGGTATTCGTAGCCGTATTCGTCGCCGTATCCGTGCTGGTGTTCGTGGCAGTGTTGGTCGCCGTATCGGTCGCGGTGTTGGTAGACGTGTTAGTGGCCGTGGCAGTCGCCGTATTCGTGGCCGTATTGGTCGCGGTGGCGGTGGCCGTATTGGTCGCCGTATCGGTGCTGGTGTTGGTAGCCGTATCCGTGGCCGTATTGGTCGACGTATTCGTGGCCGTATCGGTAGCCGTATTAGTCATGGTATTGGTCGCCGTATTGGTAGCCGTATTCGTCGCCGTATCCGTGCTGGTATTCGTGGCGGTGGCGGTAGCCGTATCCGTCGAGGTATTGGTGGCGGTCGCCGTCGCCGTATCGGTGGCCGTATTGGTAACCGTATTCGTGGCCGTATTAGTCGCGGTGTCCGTGCTGGTATTCGTGGCCGTATCCGTTGCTGTGCTGGTTGAAGTGTTGGTCGGCGTATTGGTCGCCGTAGCGGTCGACGTGTTCGTCACCGTATTCGTGGCCGTATCCGTGGCGGTATTGGTCGTTGTATTGGTAGCCGTATTCGTTGCCGTATCAGTCGAAGTGTTCGTCGCCGTGCTGGTAGCCGTATCAGTGGCTGTATTCGTGACCGTATTGGTCGCCGTATCAGTGGCCGTATTCGTCATGGTGTTCGTCGCGGTATTCGTCGCGGTATCGGTCGCGGTATTCGTCGAAGTGTTAGTCGCGGTGGCAGTCGCCGTATTGGTAGAGGTGTCAGTCGCCGTGTTGGTGGCCGTATCGGTCGCGGTGTTGGTAGACGTGTCAGTGGCCGTGGCAGTCGCCGTATTAGTAGAAGTATTCGTCGCGGTAGCAGTCGCGGTGTTACTAGCCGTATCCGTAGCGGTATTGGTAGCCGTATCAGTCGCCGTGTTGGTGGACGTGTTAGTGGCTGTATCCGTGGCCGTATTCGTCATGGTGTTCGTCGCGGTGTTGGTTGCCGTATCAGTAGCTGTATTTGTCGAAGTGTTGGTCGCGGTGGCCGTAGCTGTATTGGTAGACGTGTCGGTCGCTGTATTGGTCGCCGTATCCGTGCTGGTATTGGTCGCCGTGTTGGTGGCCGTATCCGTCGCCGTATTCGTGGAAGTATTCGTCGCCGTCGCGGTCGCCGTGTTCGTCGCCGTATCGGTGGCGGTATTCGTGGCGGTATCCGTATTGGTATTAGTCGCCGTATTGGTCGCGGTCGCCGTAGCGGTGTTGGTGGATGTGTTCGTCGCTGTATCCGTCGAGGTATTCGTGGCCGTGTCAGTAGCCGTATTCGTAGCCGTAGCGGTGGCGGTATTGGTCGCGGTATTCGTGGCTGTATTCGTTGCTGTATCCGTGTTGGTATTGGTCGCCGTGTTGGTGGCCGTATCCGTCGCGGTGTTAGTCGAAGTATTGGTTGCCGTCGCGGTGGCCGTATTGGTCGCCGTGTTAGTCGCGGTGTCTGTCGCCGTATTCGTGGCCGTATCAGTCGCGGTATTCGTCGCGGTCGCGGTGGCTGTGTTAGTCATGGTATTGGTCGCCGTATCAGTCGCCGTGTTAGTCGCTGTGTCGGTGGCCGTATTCGTCGCAGTATCTGTCGCCGTATTCGTAGCCGTATTCGTCGCGGTCGCCGTTGCGGTATTGGTCGCGGTATTCGTCGCGGTGTTGGTGGCGGTATCCGTATTGGTATTGGTAGCGGTGTTTGTCGCCGTGGCGGTAGCTGTATCCGTCGCCGTATTCGTGGCGGTGTTGGTCGCTGTATTCGTTGCCGTATCAGTCGCCGTGTTGGTCGCGGTGGCCGTGGCCGTATTCGTTGACGTATTGGTTGCCGTATCAGTGGCCGTATTCGTGGCGGTATCGGTAGCCGTGTTCGTAGCCGTATCGGTGGCCGTATTGGTGGATGTATTGGTCGCCGTCGCGGTAGCCGTGTTGGTCGCGGTATTGGTGGCCGTGTTCGTAGCTGTATCAGTGGCTGTATCCGTCGCCGTATTCGTGGCGGTAGCCGTAGCGGTATTGGTTGAGGTATTCGTCGCTGTATCCGTCGCCGTGTTCGTGGCCGTATCGGTAGCCGTGTTCGTCGCCGTGGCGGTCGCGGTATTAGTGGACGTATTAGTAGCTGTGTCTGTGGCGGTGTTCGTCGCGGTATTCGTGGCGGTATTCGTCGCCGTCGCGGTAGCCGTATCCGTCGCTGTATTGGTGGCTGTATCCGTCGAGGTATTGGTCGCCGTATTCGTCGCCGTGTTAGTGGCCGTATCCGTAGCCGTATTCGTCGAGGTATTGGTTGCCGTCGCGGTAGCCGTATTGGTGGCCGTATCTGTAGCCGTGTTGGTCGCCGTATCCGTATTGGTATTGGTGGCGGTGTTGGTCGCCGTGGCGGTCGCCGTATTCGTAGCCGTATTAGTGGCCGTATCAGTCGACGTATTAGTGGCTGTGTTGGTGGCCGTATTCGTCGCGGTATTGGTCGCCGTATCGGTAGAAGTATTGGTCGCCGTAGCGGTCGCCGTATTCGTGGCCGTATCTGTAGCCGTGTTGGTAGCGGTGTCGGTGGCCGTATTCGTTGAAGTGTTCGTCGCCGTGGCGGTGGCCGTATCCGTGCTGGTATTAGTCGCCGTATTGGTAGCGGTCGCGGTGGCCGTATCAGTGGCGGTGTTTGTGGCAGTGGCCGTCGCGGTGTTGGTGGCCGTGTTGGTAGCCGTATCCGTCGCCGTGTTAGTCGCTGTATCGGTGGCCGTATTGGTGGACGTCGCGGTCGCCGTATTGGTCGCTGTATCAGTCGCGGTGTTGGTAGCCGTATCCGTGGCGGTGTTCGTTGAAGTATTCGTAGCGGTGGCAGTGGCCGTATTAGTGGCTGTGTTCGTGGCTGTATCGGTTGCCGTATTCGTAGCTGTATTTGTTGAAGTATTGGTTGCTGTGGCCGTCGCGGTATTCGTCGCCGTATCGGTCGCGGTATTCGTGGCGGTCGCCGTAGCGGTATTCGTGGCCGTGTTTGTGGCCGTATCCGTCGCCGTATTAGTCGCCGTATTGGTCGCGGTCGCCGTCGAGGTGTTCGTGGCCGTATCCGTCGCGGTGTTGGTAGCGGTGTCCGTGGCAGTGTTGGTCGAAGTATTCGTCGCGGTCGCGGTCGACGTGTTAGTCGCGGTGTTGGTGGCCGTATCGGTCGCGGTATTCGTGGCCGTATCCGTTGAAGTATTGGTCGCCGTGGCGGTCGCGGTGTCGGTAGCCGTATTCGTCGCCGTGGCCGTCGCCGTGTTGGTGGCCGTATCCGTCGAAGTATTAGTCGCTGTAGCCGTCGCCGTATTCGTCGCCGTGCTGGTAGCGGTATCGGTCGCGGTGTTGGTGGCGGTATTGGTAGCTGTATCCGTCGCCGTCGCGGTCGCCGTATTAGTAGCGGTGTTAGTCGCTGTCGCGGTTGACGTATCTGTCGCCGTATTGGTCGCCGTGTTGGTGGCCGTATCGGTCGCGGTATTAGTCACCGTATTCGTAGCGGTAGCCGTTGAAGTGTTGGTAGCCGTGTCAGTGGCCGTATCTGTCGCCGTATTCGTCGCGGTGCTGGTAGCGGTATTCGTCGCGGTCGCCGTAGAGGTGTTCGTCGCCGTATTCGTCGCGGTGCTTGTGGCCGTATTTGTGGCCGTATCCGTGGCGGTACTGGTAGCTGTATCAGTCGCTGTATTCGTCGGCGTGTTAGTGGCCGTGGCGGTGGAAGTATTAGTCGCGGTGTCGGTAGCCGTATTGGTGGCAGTATCCGTCGCCGTGTTGGTGGATGTATTGGTGGCGGTTGCGGTCGAAGTATTCGTGGCCGTATTGGTGGCGGTGTTAGTCGCTGTATCCGTAGCCGTGTTAGTAACCGTATTAGTCGCCGTGGCCGTCGAAGTATTGGTCGCCGTATCCGTCGCTGTATTGGTCGCGGTGTCTGTGGCCGTGTTGGTGGAGGTGTTGGTAGCTGTCGCCGTCGAAGTATTCGTGGCCGTATTAGTCGCCGTATCCGTCGCCGTGCTGGTGGCGGTGTTGGTCACTGTATTCGTCGCCGTCGCGGTCGACGTATTGGTCGGCGTATCCGTTGCCGAATTGGTAGCCGTATCCGTCGCCGTATTCGTTGAAGTGTTGGTCGCGGTAGCGGTCGAGGTATTGGTCGCCGTATTGGTGGCCGTATCGGTGGCAGTGCTGGTAGCCGTATTCGTAACCGTATTCGTCGCCGTATCGGTGGCTGTGTTGGTCACCGTATTGGTGGCTGTAGCTGTTGATGTATTTGTCGCGGTGTCCGTGGCCGTATTCGTCGCCGTGCTGGTTGCCGTATTAGTGGAGGTATTGGTAGCCGTGGCTGTCGAAGTATTGGTCGCCGTATTGGTGGCGGTATCGGTGGCGGTGCTGGTGGCCGTATTCGTAACCGTATTCGTCGCCGTGTCGGTGGCCGTATTGGTCACCGTATTGGTGGCCGTAGCCGTTGAGGTATTCGTCGCCGTATCCGTGGCCGTGCTGGTGGCCGTGGCTGTCGCGGTATTGGTCGAGGTATTGGTAGAAGTCGCCGTCGAAGTATTTGTCGCGGTGTCCGTGGCCGTATCCGTCACGGTGCTGGTGGCCGTATTAGTGGAAGTATTAGTCGCGGTCGCCGTCGAAGTGTTTGTGGCCGTGTCGGTCGCGGTATTCGTTGCCGTATAGGTCGCGGTGTTCGTCACCGTGTTCGTACCGGTAGCCGTTGAGGTATTCGTCGACGTATCAGTCGCCGTGTTAGTAGCTGTACTCGTCGCGGTGTTGGTCGCGGTATTCGTTACCGTACTCGTGGCAGTGTTCGTCACGGTGTTGGTAGCCGTCTCGGTCGCCGTATTTGTCGCCGTATCCGTAGCCGAATTGGTCGCGGTGCTGGTGGCTGTATTCGTCACCGTGTTAGTGCCCGTGGCAGTTGAGGTATTCGTCGCGGTATCGGTTGCCGTATTAGTCGCCGTATCCGTGGCGGTGTTGGTGGCCGTAGAGGTCGGGGTCGCCGTAGAGGTATTGGTGGCGCTATTCGTGGCCGTATCTGTCGCGGTGCTGGTCCCTGTATTGGTCGGCGTGTTAGAAGCTGTAGCGGTCGAGGTATTCGTCGCTGTATTCGTGGCAGTATCGGTTCCCGTATTGGTCGCGGTGTTCGTCACCGTATTCGTCGCCGTATCAGTGGCGGTGTTGGTCGGGCTACTTGTCGCAGTGTTGGTAGCGGTGCCCGTCGCGGTTTGAGTCGCGCTATTCGTCGTCGTATTGGTGGCCGTATTAGTCGCCGTGGCAGTCGCGGTATTGGTTTCCGTATCCAGCGGAGTATTCGTGGCGCTGTTAGTCGCCGTATTGGTCGCCGTATCCGTGGCGCTATTGGTCGCCGTGCTGGTGGCGGTGTTGGTGGCCGTGGCCGTCGCCGTATTAGTCGTCGTGCCGGTCGCCGTATTAGTGGCGGTGGAAGTAACCGTATTCGTCGCCGTATCCGTCGCGGTATTCGTTACCGTATTGGTAGGAGTGCTCGTTCCTGTGTTCGTCGCGCTATTGGTCGCCGTGTTGGTGGCGGTCGCCGTGGCGCTGTCAGTAGCGGTCTGCGTAGCGCTGTTAGTCGCCGTGCTGGTCGCCGTGTTAGTCGCCGTAGCGGTGGCCGTATTCGTTTCTGTATCCAGCGGAGTATTCGTCGCGCTGTTGGTCGCCGTATTAGTGGCGGTATCCGTAGAGGTATTGGTGGGTGTAGCAGTGGATGTATCCGTGGCGGTATTCGTGACAGTATTAGTAGAAGTATTGGTGGCCGTGTTGGTAGCCGTATTCGTGACCGTGCTGGTTCCCGTGGCGGTCGCTGTATTGGTCGCCGTACCGCTGGCCGTGGCGGTCGAGCTGTTGGTCGGCGTATTGGTGACCGTGTTGGTCCCTGTGCTCGTCGCCGTATTGGTGGCTGTAGCGCTGGCTGTATCCGTCGGCGTATTTGTCGTCGTATTAGTCGCGGTGTTGGTAGCCGTATCAGTCACCGTATTCGTAGCGGTGCTGGTGGCGGTGTTGGTCGCCGTATCCACCAGCGTATTCGTCGCCGTATTAGTAACCGTGTTAGTCGCCGTATCGGTCGGAGTGTTGGTCACCGTATTCGTCGGGGTTTGAGTCGCTGTATTGGTGGCGGTATTGGTGGAAGTACTGGTTCCCGTATCGGTCGGAGTAGCGGTAACGGTGTTGGTTGAAGTTACCGTAGCGGTGTTTGTCGCTGTTTTGGTGGAGGTATTGGTAGCCGTGCTCGTCGCGGTTTTCGTCGGAGTATTAGTGGAAGTTACCGTTGCCGTATTGGTGGCGGTTCTAGTCACAGTGGCGGTCGCTGTATTCGTAGCCGTCTTAGTCGCCGTATTAGTAGCCGTATTGGTCGGCGTGTTGGTTCCACAGCTCACGGGAATAATTTCAATCGCGTTCATGTTGGAAGTATGAGCTACGCCATAGGTATAGCTCATGGTGTGGACACCGGGCGAGGTCGTGGTTAAATCGTCGCCCTCCACCTGATTAGTGCTGGCCTGCAGCCACCGTTGAGTCTGTCCCCCGCCATAGGTAATGGCGCCGATGGCGTTATAGTCCGCCGCCGCCAGAATCACGCTGTTGGTTTGGGTCGTGGTCAAATTAATGGCGTGAGCAGTGCTGCTGGCCTGAGAAAGCACAGCGGTCGCGCCGATAGGCGTAGTCTGGTTGACGCCCTGATAGTCAATAGCGCCCAAATACAACACTTGCGGAGTCACGTCATTGATGGTCACCACCACGTTATTGCTGCCGCTGGGCGGATTGACCAAATACCAGGTTTCCACATCGGTCAGACTGTTAACCGTATCCCGATTCGACGCGGCCTTCGTCAGGCTGACCCCGCCGTAAGTTACGGTATTCACCGTGTCCGTCGCGCCCGAAGCCTTAATGCCCACCTGCACCACTAAAAGCGTATTGGTACCGCTCACGCTGTGAGTGAAAGCCGCCGAAGTCCCCGTGGCCAGGAATGTGGTAACCGTACCCAGTCCGACCATACCGCAAGGAACAGGGGTTGGCGTAATCGTCGAGGTTTGGGTAACCGTGGGCGTGTAAGTGGCGGCGCAATAAACCGGCAAAAGCTCGATCGACTGCATATCTGAGGTCGTGCTGTTGGTAGAAAGCGTATAGGTCATCGTATAAGGACCCGCGCTGGTAGTCGTCAGGTAATCCGACTCAAAAGGACGGTTCGTTCCCAGCTGATAAGCCTGGGTCTGGGAACCGCCCGGCGTAAGGGTGTTGGTGTTGTAAGCATGTTCCATTGTGACAATCACGCTGTTCGAGGTCGTAGTAGTCAGATTGTTGCTGGGTGTCAAAGAGTTGGTGGTTTGCTGCGATTGATGCGTCGCGCCAATTCCGGTTTGGCTGACATTTGTGAAACTCATGGCGCCGATTTGAACCAGCACACTGGCGCTGGTGGTAATGGTGATGTTGTGAGGCAAACCATCATTAGCCAGCGAGGTACCCAGCATGTAATAGGTGTAATCCTGATTGCCGTTAGTGCTGTTGATCGCCAGGGCCTGGGTCAAATTCACACCGTTATATGTGGCGCTGGTGATGTTGGTGGTCGTATCCGGCAGAGTCACATGCACCACCAAAATAGGATTCAATGCGCCGCTGGCAATCGTAAACTGCATCGTGACACTGGTATTCGTCGCGCTGGTATTGTTAGACGCGGCAAACGTAATCGGGCAAATGACCGCCGTATTGGTCGCGGTGTTAGTCACCGTATTAGTCGCCGTCACGGTAGGAGTATTGGTAGCCGTATTGGTCGGCGTGGCTGTAAAGGTATAGGTGTTGTTGGCGGTGTCGGTCGCCGTATTGGTAGCCGTTGAAGTAGCCGTCGGCGTTCCCGTGTTAGTCGCCGTATTGGTAGCGGTACTGGTAGGCGTATAAGTCGGCGCGCAATAAACCGGGATCAATTCGATCGCCTGCATATCCGATGTGGTGGTGTTGGTCGAAAGCGTATAGGCCAGGTTGTAAGAGCCCACCGTGGTAGTCGTTAAATAATCCGCCTCGAAAGGACGGTTCGTCCCCAACTGGTAGACCTTGGTCTGCGACCCGCCCGGCGTAATGGTGTTTGTATTATAGGGATGGCACATGCCCACGATCACGCTGTTAATGACGGTCGAGGTAATGTTTTGGTTAGGCGTTAAAGAATTGGATGTCTGCAAAAATTGATGGGTCGCGCCAATGCCCGTCTGGCTGACATTCATAAAGCTCATGGCGCCGACCTGAATCAAAACGCTGGATCCGGTCGTAATGACGATATTGTGCGAAAGGCCGTCCGCCGCCAGCGAAGTTCCCAGCATGTAATAAGTGAAATCCTCGTTGCCGTTTGAGCTATTGGTGCTCAAGGCCTGGGTCAAATTGACACCGTTATAGGTCGCGCCTGTAATCGCGTTGGTATTGTTCGGCAAAGTCACATGAACCACCAAAATCGGGTTCGTGGCGTTCGTCGGAATGGTAAAGGCCAGAGACACGCTGGTACTGGTGTTGCTGGTATTGGCCGAAGTGCCCAAAGCAATGGCGCAGGCCACCGCCGTATTCGTCGCCGTATTGGTTGGAGTGTTGGTGGCGGTTACGGTCGCCGTATTGGTCGGCGTATTCGTCGGCGTGGCCGTAAAGGTGTAAGTGTTATTCGCCGTATCCGTTGCCGTGTTGGTCGCGGTATTAGAAGAGGTGTTAGTGGCTGTGGCGGTCGCCGTATTGGTCACCGTGTTGGTCGGCGTGTAAGTCGCGGCGCAATAAACCGGCAAAAGTTCAATGGACTGCATGTCCGCCACAGTCGAGTTCGTCGGCCAGGTATAGGTCATCGTGTAAGGTCCCACCGTGGTGGAGGTTAAATAATCCGCCTCAAAAGGCCGCGTCGTTCCCAGCTGGTAAGCCTGTGTTTGAGGCACCGCCGCCGTAATAACGTTGGTGTTGTAAGGATGGCACATGCTCACGATCATGCTGTTAATGACCGTAGTGGTCAGCGTATTGCTGGAGGTCAAAGCGTTTACGGTGGTCAAAGATTTGTGGGTCGCGCCAATCCCCGTCTGACTGACATTCATAAAGCTCATGGCGCCGACCTGGATCAAAACGCTGGAACCGGTCGTAATAACGATGTTGTGTGAAATACCATCCGCCGCCAGCGAGGTGCCCAGCATATAGAAAGTAAAATCCTCATTGCCGTTGGCGCTGTTCGTGGCCAGGGCCTGGGTTAAATTGATGCCGTTATAGGTCGCGCCCGTAATCGTATTGGTATTGTTCGGCAAGGTCACATGAACCACCAGGATCGGATTCGTGGCCGTGGTCGGAATCGTAAAGGCCAGAGACACACTGGTATTGGTGGCGCTGGTATTGGCGGAAGAACCAAAAGCGATCGCGCAAGGCACCGGCGTGCTGGTGAAGGTGAATGAAAAGACCGGCGTGTTGGTCACTGTCGGCGTATTGGTCACCGTATTAGTGACAGTATTTGTCGGTGTTTGAGTAGCCGTATTGGTCGCGGTGTTCGTCACGGTGCCCGTTCCCGTATTAGTGGCCGAGTTGGTCGCCGTATTCGTCGCGGAGGCGGTAGCCGAATTGGTCGGTGTTTGGGTCGGCGTATTCGTAAACGTAAAGGTAAGCACCGGCGTGTTGGTCGCCGTGTTGGTGGCCGTATTCGTTCCCGTGCTGGTGGCGCTGTTGGTGGCCGTGGCGGTCGCCGCGCAATAGACCGGCAAAAGTTCGATGACCTGCAGATCCGCTTTTTCGGAAACCGTGGAGTAAGTCATGGTGTAGGTGTTGATACCCGCGGCAGTTAAATAATCCCCTTGCGCCGGACGGGTGCTGCCGTTGGCCCAGGGCTGAATCTGCAATCCGCCCGGCGTAATGGCGCCGCTCGCGTAGCCCTGTACCAACCCGACAATCACGCTGTCCGCTGAGGTCGTGGTCAAATTAATGCTTTGAGTCGTGGAGGCTACGGCGTTAACCACCTGGTTGGTGGCACCAATTCCCGTCTGGCTCACGTTCATAAAGCTCATCGCGCCGATGACGTCTTTGACGCTGGCATTTTGAACAATAGTGACGTTGTGCGCGATACCGTCCGTGGCCAGGGATGTTCCCAGCATGTAGTAGGTGTAATCCTCATCCCCGTTGGCGCTTACTTTGGACAAGGCCAGCGTTAAAGGGTTGCCGTTATAAGTGGCCGAGGTAATAGCGGCCGTATTGTTTTGAACCGTCACATGCACGATCAAAATAGGATTGGTCGCGCCCACCGGAATCGTGAAGGGCAGGTTGTAAGTCGTGCTCGCTGCGGGGGCCGTGCTGTTCTCCGCGCCAAAAGCAATCGGGCAAACCACCACGGTGTTGGTCGGCGTATTGGTGGGGGTGGCGGTCGGGGTGTTCGTTGGTGTATTGGTCGCGGTATTGGTTCCAGTGTTGGTGAAAGTAAAAGTCAGAACCGGCGTATCCGTCACCGTATTGGTCGCGCTCTGGGTGGCCGTGTTCGTCATGGTGTTGGTAAAAGTATTGGTCGCTGTATTAGTCGGCGTATAGGTGTTGGCGCAGAAGGCCGGCAGAAGTTCCATCATTTGAATGTCGGACTTTTGCGCCGGGCCCAAGGTCCAGCTCATGTTGTAAGTGCCCGCGTTGGCGGTGTTCAAATAGTCGCCGTCTTCAGGGCGGTTCGCCGGTCCGTTAATCCACACCTGAGTCTGGGATGAGCCGTCGGTCAAAGTAGCCGTGTTGTAAGCCTGTATGAAACCCACAATCAAGCTGCTGTTTTGAGTCGTCACTAAATTTAAATTGGGGCTGGTACCGGCCACATTATTTTGTACTTGGGCTGTGGCGCCGACAGCGGTCTGGCTGACGTTCATGTAGCTCGCCACACCAATGACGTCGCGCACACTGGCGCTCTGTGTCACTACCACGTTATGCGAAATGCCGTCGGTCGCCAGTGATGTGCCCAGCAAATAATAGGTGTACTCGTTGTAACCGCCGGCGCTGTTCACGTACAAAGCCTGCGTCATCGCGATGCCGTTATAAGTAACTGAGGTCACCTCATTCGCCACCGCGCTCTCGGCGGTAATCTGCACCACTAAGATCGGGTTAGTCGCGTTCGTCGGAATCGTGAAAGGAACCGTTTGAGAAAAGGCCGCCGCAGGATAAGCGCTGGTCGAGGAGCCCAAGGTAATCGCGCAGGCAACCGCAGTATTCGTCGGCGTTTGAGTGGGAGTATTGGTAGCCGTGTTCGTGGCGGTATTCGTTGCGGTATTCGTAGCCGTGTTGGTAAAAGTAAAGCTGAGAACCGGTGTATCAGTAACGGTGTTCGTCGGCGTCTGAGTCGCCGTGTTGGTAGACGTATTGGTCGGCGTATTGGTAAAAGTGCTGGTCACCGTATTGGTAGCCGCGCAAAAGACGGGCAAAAGTTCAACGGCCTGGATATCGGATTTGTTGGAGGTTCCCAGGGTGTAGCCCAAAGTATAAGAACCCGTATAAGTCGTCATCATATCGTCGCCCTGGGCCGGACGGGTCGTTCCATTCACCCATTCTTGAGTTTGAAAGCCACCCGGGGTAATGCTGGTCGTGCCGTAAGCCTGTAAAAAGCCAACAACCATGCTGTCCGCCGCGCTGGTATTAATGCTCAGGCTGGGGTTAGTGGAAGCCACCGCGTTAACAATTTGAGCCGTGTTGCCGATAGCGGTCTGGCTGACATTCATGTAGCTCATCACGCCGATCACGTCTTTCACCGAGGCGGACTGGGTAATGACCACGTTATGCGAGATGCCATCCGTGGCAAGCCCCGAACCCAGTAAGTAATAAACATAATCTTCATCGCCGTTGGCGCTGACCTTAGACAAGGCCTGAGTCATCGCCACGCCGTTATAAACCACCGAAGTGACTGTAGCGGTGTTGTTTTGAATCGTGAACTGAACCAGCAAAATTGGGTTCGTCGCGTTGGTCGGAATGGTAAAGGGAACGTTATAAACCGCGGCCGCCGCCGGCGCCTCGTCATATTCACTGCCGAAGGTGATGGAGCAATTAACCGGCGTACCAGTCCAGGTCATGGTGGCGGTGTTAGTCGCCGTGTTGGTCGAGGTCTTGGTGGCCGTATCGGTCACGGTATTCGTTGTGGTTCGGGTAGAGGTTGAAGTTGCTGTGTCAGTCGCGGTTCGAGTGGCCGTCTTCGTCGCCGTATTGCTGGCGGTGTTCGTGGCGGTTCGAGTAGCCGTATTGCTAGCAGTGTTGGTTGAGGTTTTGGTAGCTGTATTCGTGGCCGTAGCTGTCGCCGTATTGGTCGCGGTATTGGTGTTCGGCAAGAGAGGCGGCGGTATGAAGGTCGGCCTGCCGTGAACCACTAAGGGTGTATCCGTAACCGTTTCAGTCGGAGTGATCGTCGGCGAATAAGTAGCCGTGCCAGTAGGGGTGTTCGTGGCGCAGCCAATCATAAACGGGATGGCCACGGCGGGCGCGCCGCAGCCCAGAGAAACAACATTCGTGTTCCCCGTGACAATTAAGAACCCGGAGTAGGTCCCCGCCGGCACAGTGACATTACGAACAAAGCTGTTGGATGAATTTCCCTGGTCATTTCCCGCGTTATATCCCGCCCCCGGACACTGGGCACCGCTACCGCTGGTAGACCAGCTGTTGCTCGTAACCGTGTTGGTGGTAGAAAAAACTACATCGTAGGAAATATTGTCGAAAGTTCCATTGTCATTAAAGGTGAAAGTAACCGCGACGCTCGATCCCGCGGCGGCGCAGGAATCCGATGACAAACCGCTAATACTGACATTAGCGTAGGCCTGGCTGGTAAAAGCCAATAGGGCAAAAAGTGTAAGCGTTTTCATTTTCCATTTCAAAAAATGGAAATCAAAAGCAAAAGCACCCATAAATAGGTTTTTAATACGTTTTAACAAAAGGACGGCAATCCTTTACCTCAATACGAAAAGAAATATCTCAAGCTTTTCCCCTTGCAGGGCGGAAAGCGGTTAATAAACGATCGAATTTTCGGTAGGGATATTGATTTTGAGGACCGGAAATTCAAATGGCCAAAATTCGTGCAATTTTAGCATAAAATTATTGCCCTATTTGTAACAATTTTTTAACAATGAATAAATGGAAGGGTCAAAAAAGGGCCAAAAATAAGGGAAATATTGATTTTATTTTAAGCGGAAAAAAATTTCATCCTGAAGGTAGGTTGTCCTATGGAGAATCGGCGAAAAAAAGAAAAAACGGAATGAGAACGAGCGCAAACCAGTTGGGCCTTCGATCTCACTTTAAAAACTTCTTCCACATCACGAGATCAAAATAAGTGTTAGTGAATCACTATCAACCGGGCTAACAGTCGTCCATAAGGTTTTTCCAGATAGATGAGATACACCCCGCTGGATACCTTCTGACCATATTTATTACTTCCATCCCAATTCAATACGGTCGTCGGCAGCGGACCATTCAGATAGTGATCATAAAGCGTTTTGATGTGCTCGCCCGCCGAGTTGTAAATCTTCAACTGCATGGGTCCCGGGTATTGATTGGTTCCAATCGTGATACACACCGACGTTTCAATCGTGGTGTTGAACACGTTCTTACAAATTTGGAATTGTTCTGTCACCACAGTGGCCGTCGGCGTCCAGGTATTAATCGGTGTGTTCGTCGGAGTCAGCGTCGGCGTAAAGCTGCCCGTCCCAGTGGCTGTGGTGGTATTGGTCGGCGTGTTGGTCGAAGTCGCCGAGGCGGTGCCCGTTGTGGTATTGGTCGCCGTTTGAGTCACAGTGCTGGTTGCGGTGTTAGTGGAGGTTTTTGTCACTGTGCTGGTGGCGGTATTCGTCACCGTATTTGTGACCGTATTAGTGGATGTCACGGTAACTGTGCTGGTCACTGTATTGGTCGAGGTAGCGGTCGCCGTATTCGTTTCAGTTTGGGTCGTGGTGTTCGTCGCCGTATTGGTGGCCGTGTTCGTCGCCGTATTCGTGGATGTAACCGTGGCCGTATTGGTTTCGGTTTGAGTGGTGGTGTTGGTGGCCGTGTTCGTTTCGGTGCTGGTCACGGTATTAGTGGAAGTATCCGTGGCGGTGTTGGTCGATGTATTGGTCGGCGTGACAGTGGCCGTATTAGTCGCTGTGCTCGTCGAAGTAGCCGTATCCGTATTGGTTTCAGTATTGGTAACCGTACTGGTCGCCGTATCGGTAGCAGTGCTGGTCGAGGTAAGCGTTGATGTATTCGTCGCCGTATTGGTGGCCGTATTCGTCGGCGTAGCCGTTCCCGTATTGGTTTCCGTGTTGGTCACGGTATTGGTCGAGGTTTCAGTCGCGGTGTCGGTCGACGTGTTCGTGTCGGTGACCGTAGCGGTATTGGTGGCCGTATTGGTCGAAGTACGCGTCGCCGTGTTGGTGGCCGTATCGGTCACGGTATTGGTCGAGGTCGCTGTCGCTGTGTTCGTCGCGGTATTCGTCGCCGTCACAGTGGCGGTATTCGTCGCCGTATTGGTTGAGGTATTGGTGGCTGTTTTGGTCGCCGTATTCGTAACCGTATTAGTGGCTGTTTTAGTGGCCGTATTAGTAGCTGTATCGGTCGCCGTGTTGGTGGCGGTGTGAGTGGCCGTATTAGTGACCGTATTGGTCGCCGTAGCCGTTGAGGTGTTGGTTGACGTGTTCGTCGCTGTGGCAGTGGCCGTATTCGTTGAGGTATTGGTCGCGGTGTTCGTGGCGGTCGCAGTTGAGGTATTCGTCGAGGTATTGGTCGCCGTAGCGGTCGAGGTATTGGTGGCCGTATTGGTCACCGTATTGGTGGCCGTCGCCGTAGATGTATTAGTAGAGGTGTTTGTCGCGGTCGCCGTAGAAGTATTGGTTGAGGTATTGGTGGCCGTATTGGTGGCCGTATCAGTAGAGGTATTGGTCACGGTGTTCGTCGCCGTAGCCGTAGAAGTGTTGGTGGCCGTGTTCGTCGCGGTATTCGTGGCCGTAGCCGTGTTGGTATTGGTAGCCGTGTTCGTCGCCGTATCCGTCGACGTATTAGTCGCTGTATTCGTGGTCGTCGCGGTGGCCGTATTGGTCGCGGTGTTGGTCGCCGTATTCGTGGCCGTATCCGTGTTCGTATTCGTGGCCGTATTCGTCGCCGTGTTTGTGGCCGTATCCGTGTTAGTGCTCGTCGCCGTATTGGTCGCGGTGCTCGTCACTGTGTTGGTCGCCGTGGCCGTGGCCGTGTTGGTCACCGTATTGGTCGAAGTCGAAGTCGCCGTATCCGTCGCCGTATTGGTTACTGTATTAGTCGCCGTGTTGGTCGCCGTATCGGTTGAGGTGTTGGTTGAAGTCGCCGTCGCGGTGTTGGTCGCCGTATTAGTCACGGTGTTCGTGGCCGTATCCGTCGCCGTGTTGGTCAC
>Ga0206920_1073_pt1 | contig 27271 bp, 28 predicted proteins | sample Alteio_BWOrgHeat_65_FD_152934 | JGI IMG/M metagenome (GOLD analysis project Ga0206920, IMG submission 152934) | Enriched cells from forest soil in Barre Woods Harvard Forest LTER site, Petersham, Massachusetts, United States -... | ecosystem: Environmental > Terrestrial > Soil > Temperate forest >...
TCCTATTGATGAAAAAATTACTGCATGCGGACTTGATCTATTAAAAGAAATTGTAATATAACTGTATGGCTATGATCCAATTTGGCATGAGCTTAGAATTTGGGCCACTTATTTTCACGTTGTTTAAGAATCAATGTGTTTGCCCAACATTCTGTGCTTGCAGCTCAAACGTATGCTTTTTAGTTCTGTTTCTTGTCTTTTGCGTAGTTTGATTCGTTGTTTTACTTCCCATTGAAAAAAGAACATGCCGCATAAAGCATGAGTTAACGGAAGATGCAGGTTTGGTTTTGAGTGGACAAAGCTCGTTCATATTAGGTGATTTTTTTGTTTTTTTAAATCTTCCTAAGGTAATATGCGCTTTAAAAGGTTCTTCATCAATTTGTTCCGAGGAAATTTGTTGTTGAAAACTCCATCTTATTCGCTCGGCTAGTTGTACTAAAGGTTTTTTTCCTGATGCAGGTAATCGCAACGCGAGCCAATCTTTTTTTGGACCCATAAGCTCTAAATGCGCACCATGCAATTCAGTTGAAATATCAAAATGAGCGTTTGACTGACTAATATGTTTCACTTGTTCTTTGAACTGCTTGGCAGCTTCTTTGCTTATTGCTTTAGCCGAATGTAACGTTATATGAAGGTTTTTTTTTGGAATCGCATAAAATTTACATTTATTTGTGCCTGCTTTTTCCTTGATCTGTTCTTGTGCGGCAACAAAATCTTGTCGAACAGTTTCATGCTCAATGGTGAAAGGTAAGGCTACAAATATATCGCATGTGGCAGTACTACTTGCGCACAAATTTTTACTCAATAACAACAATGCCAAGACAAATAAGTGCATGCACATCCAGTACAAGTAACCCTTTTGTTTACAAATTACAAGTCTTGGCGATTATAGATTTTTGGCGACTTAAAAAACAAGTAAATTAATTTTTTTCAATTCAAAATTGTTTTTTAATATATGCGAAACTGTTTGCATAAATCATGAACTGTTACTTTAATTTTTGCCAGCTGTGCATCATTATCATGATGTTGTAATGTTTCATCGATCAAGTGTGCAATTTGTTGAGCCTCTTTTTCCTTCATGCCTCGGGTAGAAATTGCAGGGGAACCAAGGCGAATGCCGCTGGTAATCCAAGGTTTTTCAGTATCATAAGGCACACAGCTTCTGCTAATCACTATGCCAACTTTGCCAAGCGCGGTTTCAGCAATTTTACCATTTAAATTTTTAGATCTAAGATCGACAATAAATAGATGATTATCAGTGCCTCCAGTCACAATTCTATAGCCAAGATCTTGTAAAGTTTGGCACATCACTTTTGCATTTTGGAGTACTTGTTGCTGATACACTTTGAACTCGGGTTGCAATGCTAATTCAAAAGCGACAGCTTTTGCTGCAATTATGTGCATGAAGGGCCCGCCTTGCATGCCAGGCATAATTGCTTTATCTACTTTTTCAGCGAGTGTATCATTGCACATAATAAGCCCGCCGCGAGGGCCTCTCAATGTTTTGTGTGTAGTGCTGGTGATAATGTCAGCAAATCCAACAGGGGTTGGGTGTAAATCAGCAGCAACTAACCCAGCAATATGAGCAATATCTGCCATGAGCAAAGCATTGTGTTGTTTTGCGATAGAGGCGAGTTTTTCAAAATCGATGATGCGTGAATAAGCGGAGGCACCGACAACAATCAACTTAGGTTTGTGTTGTTCGGCTAAGGTTGAAATTTCTTCAAAGTCCAAAAGCTCAGTTTCTCGATTAACTTTATACTGAACACTGTTGTAAAACTGGCCGGAAAAGTTCACTTTATGCCCATGCGTCAGGTGTCCACCTTCGGCCAAACTCATGCCTAAAATAGTGTCACCAGGCTTTAAAGTTGCGAAATAAGCGGCCATATTTGCCTGAGATCCTGCGTGAGGCTGGACGTTAATGTGTGGAGCTCCGAATAGTTTCTTGCATCGCTCTATGGCCAAATTTTCAATCAAATCTACAAATTCGCATCCCCCATAGTACCTTTTGCCAGGGTAACCTTCGGCATACTTATTGGTCAAAATAGATCCGGCAGCCTCAAGAACGGCTTTTGGGGTATAATTTTCTGAGGCAATAAGGTTAATTTCGTTTTCGAGTCTTTTGCTCTCATAATCGATGAGGAGATTAATTTCAGGGTCAATTTTGGCTAATGCGTGCATAGGTTATATCCTTTTTTTGCTTGTTTTATGGGGGTAGGATTGCTTTTTTCTACCTATAATTTATACTAAATATTAATTAAAATTTTAATTTATTATTGATTTTTCAAGGGGTATATTTCGTGATAGCTACTTCAGACTTCAAAAAAGGTATTAAAATATTGTATAAGGATCAACCTTATATGGTGCTCGATTATCAACATGTAAAACCCGGAAAAGGTGGCGCATTTGTTCGCACCAAAATGAAAAATATGATTACCGGTCTGTTGCATGAAGACACATTCCGTTCAGGTGAAAAATTCGATTCTCCAAATCTTGAATATAGAGATATGGCTTTTCTTTACGAAGAAGATGGCATTTATAATTTCATGGATCAAGATAATTATGAACAAGTTGGGTTGAACAAAGATCAATTAGGTGATGCAACTGATTATCTTAAAGAGCAAGCAGTGTATAATCTTCTTTATTTTAAAGATAAGCCAATTGCAGTCAATCCACCTCTTCATATGGTTTTTCAAGTAAAAGAAACGCCGCCAGGTTGTCGCGGCGATACTGCTCAAGGAGCAGGATCAAAACCAGCAACTCTGGAAACAGGGCTTGTTATACAAGTGCCATTATTTGTCAATGAAGGGGACAACATAAAAGTTGATACCCGTGATGGCAATTATATTGAGCGTGTGCAGAAATAATTTAATCCATTCGTATAAATATTTAGGGGGGTCAAAATATGTGTCCAGATGGAAAAATGCTAGAAGCACCTGATTTACATGAGTTGTCAGAGTTGTCGAACGAAATATCGTATGATGATTTATCAAGGCGTGAAGTGCGTTCATTAGTTTTCCATTTGCTTTATGCGATGGAAGGCTTTGATTATCAAACTGAGCTTGAATCTATAGTTGATAATTTCAATCGTGGATTTGAATTGCAAATTCCTGTTGATAGTGAAGTCTTTAGGGTAGCCCTTGGTGTTATCGAAAAACGTGATAAGTTGGATGAAGTTATCATACCATTACTTGCAAATTGGCGATTTGAACGCGTTGGCGTTTGTACTAAACTGATTTTACGTTTAGCCGTTTGGGAATTAGAGCATACCGATACTCACTCAACAATCGTTATTAACGAAGCTATCGAATTGGCAAAATGTTTTGCAGAAAAAGATGCCTATAAATTTGTTAATGGCATTTTGGATAAGATGGTTAAAGGTAAAGCTGAAGGTATTATTTTGCCTGAAGAACCTGAAGATGCTTCAGAAAAAGCTATCTAAGAATTAAAATATTAATTTTGTACTTATTAAAAAGTTAACGCCCTGAGAAAATACTGATATTTCTCAGGGCGTTTTTATAGCTTAACTTATGCAAGTATCATCTTAATCTTCGTCTTCATCCATTGGTTGAGTTGCTAGTTGCGATAAAGGCACATTGTCATCATCAGAATTGTTTTCTTGTTCCTTTTCTTTATCCGCTTTACGCTGAGATATCAAAGTGCTGTTCCCATCGGTATCATAACGCCAGACGGTTAATGTTTTGCGCTGCTTTTTTGCTTGTGTCCACGCGCTATCAATCGCAGCTTGAAACAATGTTTGTGTTTCATCAGATATACGCTCTGTAGGAGCATTATGATCAGAAAGTTTAGTTGTAAAAAGGGGTGTGGCTAAGTGTCGTTTACTTATTCTTGCATCTGGTTTTTTGAATAAAGGTTTTAAAACACAATAGTCAGTTGATAGTTTGGAACGTTTTTGCCATATTTCACTCTTGCTTAATGATGTGTCAGCAAGAGTTGCACATATGGATATTATCTGTGGATTTTCAGGATTAAATCGATTGTTGACTGTGACATAAGCAAGGGCTTTGCTTTTGTGATCAGCCACGGGAGCTTTAGAGCAAAAAATAGTGGCATTGATGCTTAGAGTAAGCATTAAAAAAAGGATGATTTTCTTCATAAAGGCCTTTTGGTTTGTGGGGAAAAAAGTTGATTTGTAGGGATTTTTATCTCTAATAATTAAAGTAACGCATCTGCATTATTATTCAACTTATTTTTTCGTGCCATGGTATTGAATAAATCTTCAATGACCATGCGATCTTTTTCCAGCAATGCCTTGCGTTGGACATCGACAGAGTAAAGGGGATTTGCGTTTGAACTAAGATAAATAATGCCTGGCAGAGTGAAATTAAAGTATTGAAATTTACCAATATTCTCTTGGCTTAATTTTTCATGAATATAAGGCAGCCACTGAGCAGTTAGTGAGGTACAAAATTCAATATGCCCTGGCTCTTTACCGTCTAAAACCAAACGCAAATTGGCAATGTGGGGATGATTGGGAAATATTCTGCCAAAGATGCCCAGAACAGGTTGTACGCGATCGGCAAAAGAGAATAGATTATACAATTTTTTGATAATCTTCATATTGGGTTGATAAAAGGCAGCATTCACCGGCGTCGCAATCGCATATAAAGCATCAATGGTGTGTTTATTGTTAGGGTCATTTTCCATAAGTTGCGAAGCTAAAATGCTAACGTTTCCTCCATGGCTATGAGCAACCAACGTAATGTTCATATCTGTCGGATAGCTCTGAATTATTTTAACCAGTCCGCGTGCAGCCACCTCTCTAGATTCATGATTTAAATAACCTGGCCACATGTACGAAATTACTTTTTTATTAAAATGTTGAGCACTTTTTTCCAGCGCATCAAAAAATTCTCCACCTGGTTTGCACCATGGACTATCAATTCCCCAAGTGCCATGTACGATGATTATAACGCCTGAGTGTTGTGCGTTGATTGCCAAGGAGCAAAAAATAAGAGTGATGTATAAAAATTTTTTAATCATTGCGTTTCCTGGCTAGCAATGTTTGCCATGAAAGAATATAATCAAACAACTTTTCTATATTTCATACCTCGTCCTTTGCCAATTTTCTTAACAAGTTTTTTTTGAGATAACTCAGCGAGTTTTCTAGTAGCAGTTGGGCGAGTGAAATGTAATTGTTGTATAACATCAGATACGGTAATTTGGTCAGAGACAGTAAAGAGATTTAAAATATTGTTCAGGTCCTCAGATATTTTTTTTTGCTTTGTTCGTGTAATTATGTTTTCTGGCGTAGCTCGTGGTAAAATATATTTTATATACCCTTCGCCTTCTATGATTTGGGGTGCTTTTAGTCCATACTCTTGGTAGCTTGAAAATATTTTTATCAGACCCAATCCAAAGTTTTCTATCAATCCCATTTCACGAAAAATTTTTGCAATTACCGGATTGTGCAAATACGTAAAGCCCGATTTTAAATTTAAGCTTACTTGTTTAGGAAAAGAGCCTGGTGTAAATACTTCTATGCGATCATTAAAAATGGCAATTTTAGTTGGACCGGGAATGTGATAATTGCGATGTATTACGGCATTCATGATAGTTTCTCGGATTGCAACTTCTGGTATCTCTAATCTTTCTTGTCGTAATACGCCAACAATTTCCCACGAAATATACAAGCGGCTAATTACAAAATCATAAGCTGTTTGGAATTGTTCATCTAACGTTCCTAAACACTCTTTCGATGCATTTACTTTGTGATGAATATCAACACCTAAAAACTGATTGCACATAATTCGTGCTTCAGACAAAAAAAATTGCGGCTCATTACCAAATAATAGTATGCCACCTACAGTTGGGAGAGCTTGATTATGTTCTTGTGTAGTAATTTTGTAAGCAAGCATAGCTGGAGTAGTATCACTTTGGGAATATTTTTTGAGCTTTGCGCTTTTGCGTTGCTTGAGGAACTTATTAATCTTTTTTTGATTTAAATGATCGGTTGTTGCTTGATAAACTGGCGTACTATCAAAAGACATGCCTCGTGATTCTAATTTTAATTCTTCGATCATTTCAGGTGTTGCTCGTACGGTGCTCCGGCCTAGTCGAATGTATACACCTTTTTCTCTACCTTCTTTTTTCAAATAATATGGTTTATTTGATCCTGATGAAGCCTCTAAGAACAGTACAGTTTTATCATCGATTCGTTGCAAATATGTTTGGACTAAAATGGGTGGAAATGACGCATCTAAAATTGCCTTTTCCAGATACTCCATCATTTCTTGGGCTTTTGACTCATCTATACCTACGATGGTTCTATCATTATCAATGCCAATAATAATTTTTCCTCCTTGCTGGTTGCAAAAACCTATGATTGTTTTGATAATCTGTTCATTTTTTGGAATCTCTTGTTTAAATTCCAATGAAGATGATTCTTGTTCTGAATATTTCATGTGGCATCCTTTTTTAAATTTAAAGATGTTATTACCATAACAGAATTTTTAAATCATTTAAATCATTCGTTGGTTTTTTTATTTAAATCATTGATTTAAATAAGGTTAAAATAAGGTTTTATTTTGTGTTTTTGGATTTTTTTAATCATTGCTTTTCTTGGCATTGAAAAATAGATTTTATGACGTGTGGTTAGCTATCCTGACTCTCATTATCAGTATTATCATGATAGAACCACATTGGTACGGGCTCCGTTATCGGCTCTCTAATCCATCCATGTTTGCTCGAATCGGTGTGACAGCGGAAAAGACGATATCTGGTCCATGATCTTTCGGGATACTTTGCATCAGTTTTGTTTTGAATAGCATGTATGATAAATGCTGCTTTTCGTAATTCTGGGGATACATAATGTCTATTTTTCCACTTACCTTCAAGTAGTTCACGATGAAAAATTTTTGCATCACCATCATCTATAATTACTGTAACATTATTTTTTTGGTCTGGATCGACTACTTCGAGAACTATTTTTTCTGTGCTTGATTTGTAACCATAATAAACATCACAACGTTGTGGGATTTCGGTTTTTTTGACCTCAGCGCTTGCCAGTGTACTGATTGGAAAAAATATAAAAATTAATAGAATAATTACTTTTCTATATTTCATGGCTATCTCCTTGCAAATTTTTTAATGGTTGTTTTCTCCAGCCCGGTATTTGTTATCATGAGAGTATAGTCAAGGTTATCTGAAAGATGCAATAAGAAAAAATAGGGGAATTTAATGAATAAATATAATCAATTTTTTTTAATGATATTTGGCTTGTTGATGCCTGTATCTGCATGTGCCAACGTTATATTTCCCACCATTATTTCTCGAGGTTCTTGGGAACTAATCATTATTTCGTTGGTCATAGAATATGTGTGCATGATGGTACTTATCAAAAAACAGTATGTTAAACTTGCTATAGCAGTGACTTTAGCAAATGCTGTATCGGGGTTTGTTGGATGGCTATTAAGTATTGGATCGACTTATGCGCTCTACTTAATTACGCCTCAATTTGTAGTTGCAAGTTCAATATGGGGATATCTTTCTGGAGTTGAATTTTATTGCATGTCAGTTTTCATCAACACATGCATAGAGGGTTTAATAATCATGCTATTCTTTAGGGAAATAAAGAAAAAATCTATTTTTTTGTATGTGCTTTTGGCTAATGTGCTCAGTGTTGCTGCAGGATTGATTGGTTTAGAGCTTTATTCGCACTTAAGCTTAAAAAAGATAATTTATTCATCTTCTTGGTAGGGTTCATTTTTTTTGATCATTGTTTGTTTTATTTTTAGCTGTTAGCAGCAGGTATGCATTTTGTGCTTGTTCATTGTTGGGTCTAATATCATCAGGTGAATAATATTCCCATATAATAGGATTGTCTGGTTTTGGCTTAAATGTAGCATTTGTCATTTGAGCAATTGTTGAATGGGCTTTAGCAAAAAGATCTTGGTTTTCATCGACAGAAATTTTAGACAAACATGATACAGAATATTCATTTATTGAGCTATATGAAACGGTAATAATAGCTTTAAGAGTTGCTTGCTCAGGAGTTTTTTGGAGTTGTTGCGCGCTTTCAGATGCGATAATAACATGAGATAATGAAAGCAAAAATAATAATCTCTTTTTCACATAACCTCCCCATTACATAACACGTTCTTGATTTGATTGTAGATTAAATGCACAAGTGATAGCAATAAAAGACGATTAATTTTTTGTAAATTGTGTTGCTTTGGCTGTTGCAAATTGATTGAGCGATGAGAGTGTCCATGAAGAATGAGCATCTGGCTGTGCTTGTTCTTTTGCTATCCCGATTGCATTTTTTAGGGTCGTGCGCACATAGGCTCGGTATGGGTTTAATGATGCCAGATCGGCTTTTTCGGGTTTGCAAATTCGATAGAGAGTACCAATGATCTCTTGCTTGGCAGCAATTTCTAGAGTTTCTGATTCTGCACGTCCATCTTCAAATTGTTTAAATAAATATAGGGATTCTAATGGGTTTGATGTTTGTAGTAAAGCATATATGCTTTTGTTTGGTTGCCCATAATTAAAGATTACGGTTATTTCATCTTCTGCTTCAGCTGAAGAAAATGCATTGTTGCACGATAAAATGGTAAGAGATAAAAATAAGAGTTGCTTCATCGATTTCCCTAAAACAAGATCGACTTTTTTAAGTTCGTTTTCCAATGTATCTATTTCCTTACCTAAGAACAATCTTTGAACACATGGAGGATGATTTAAAGGATAATACAGTCTTTTTTGTTTTGTGGTTCAATTTGTTGTGCGGGTGGAGATGGATTTGAAAACGATGGCTGGCTGCTGGATGCTGATTCTGATAAAGTCGAACTAACTTCAATGCCATCTTTACCGTTTTTTAATGAAAAGGGATTGCGTGAATCTGCATTATCAAACCATATTTCTTTTTCATCATCAGATACATGAGCTTTTTGTTCATATTTGCTTTGGCGTCCATCAACAAAACATTTAAAAAGTATTGGCTTTGGAGACTCTTTAAGATTATTTTGTTCAATAAAAGCAATTGCCGTATGATATTGATCTTCAGGTAATCCATATTGCTCATTGACGCCGGAAAGACGATAAAATAATTTTTTTTCGTGCCATAAAAAAGTCGTACGAGGGTGAAACTCACGAACTTCTTTATCTGAGTATACATTGAATCGTATTGGCCCATTTGCTTGCGGTCTTAGTACGTAACCTTCATCCGTAAGAGCATATGAATCGTTGACTAAATACTGAAGGTGTGCAAATTTTCGCGGATCTTTCGGTCTTTGCTTTTTTATGCCATGGGCAAAAGGGAGTTGCAATGTTTCATGAATTTCAGATTTTGCGCTTTGCACTGCTGCGGCAGTTGTATAATAATCTTGCCCAGAGTTTTTATGATGTTCCACTGTATATTTTTCGCGTCCATGTTTATTGATAGCTGTGGTAATTGTTGCCAAAAGGACCGGCTCCTTAAATTTTCGATGTAAGCCGGGATCAAAATCACGACTTTGTTCTGGCCGCATGTGGGCATGATTTTTTCCTGCAGCTAAAGATCTTTTTTCGTCATCGCGCATTTCTTTTTTAAGTTGGAATAGTTCATTCATTCTATCAAAACTGTGTTGATGATGTAGGCATTTGTAATTGATGCAACGATCAGCAGCGGTTTTTTCACGTTCAGGTTTTTCATTAAGGGGGCTAAGTGAAAGAAGAAGCAGTTCAAATTTTTTTGAATTTGCCTCTGCCTGTGCTATCACTTCTGCTCTTGAGCGAGAAAATGGCAATGCAGTTGATGAAGATGAACTTGTGTTTGATGATTCAGCAGAAGAAAAAATATTGTTGCATGATAAAATGATAAGAGAGAAAAATAATAGTTTTTTCATCGATTTTCCTAAAAAAAGATCGAGTTTTTTAAGTTCGTTTTCCAATGTATCTATTTCCTTATATAAGAACAATCTTTGCACACATAGATTTAGAAACAATGCAGGTTTTTTAATGTTGCTGTTTCAATATTTCTTCTTTTTCTTTTTGATCCGCGTGTGGATCGACTTGGTATCGGTTGACTTGTCTGTGGTCCCTGAAATTGCGTATTAGTATAGCTTCTTTTGATTTTTCAAGACCCTGCTGTTTGATAAAGTTCCATGCGTGTGTACGTTCAGCATTGCTTAGCACACCAACCACACCTATAAAGGGCGCATATCCATAAGCTAATTCTTTTCCAGGTGATAATAAGAAATTCATTACATGTAGCTCTTCGCGTACATCTTTATCAGAATAAAGATTAAAAGTTAAAGAATTTTTGCCTTGTCTTCTCTGCAGAGGTCTTCCACTCCAGTCCTTTGGTGTTGGCAGTTTTTTTCTTTTTTTGTGTTTTCTCATACTGGGTGCAAATGGTGCATACACTTTAGAAGTAATCCTATTTTTTACATCAGCGACAGCTGCATTGAGCTCATAAGTATTCCATTCTTTTGTATGTTCAGTTGGTTGCGAGCTAAACTTCAAGCGTCCATGATGGTTCATTGTTACATTAATAGTAGCTTGATGAATTGCAAAAGGTTCGTTTTTGTTTTTTTCTGTAATCGTTGCTCGATGTAAGCCAGGATCAAAATTGCGACTTTGTTCTTGCCACATGTGGGCATGATTGTTTCCTGTAGCTAAAGATCTTTTTTCATCATTTCGCATTTTCTCTTTAAGTTGTTCTAATTCATTCATTTTATCAAAGCTGTGTTTATGATGTAGGCATTTGGCATTGATGCAGCGATCAGCAGCTGTTTTTCCATGTTCAGGTTTTTCATTAACATTAAGGGGGCTAAGTGAAGGAAATTGAGGCAGCGCCAACTTTTTTGCATGTGCCGCTGCCTGTGCTATCACTTCTGCTCTTGCAAGAGAAGATGGCAATCCTGCAGCAGGCGCAGATGAGCTTGCGCTTGATGCGTTGATGGCTACTTGTGCTGCAGCGGCGGGAACTGGCCAGGATGCTTGCGCGAGAGTTGTGTAAAAAATGAATGTGAAAAGTATGCGTATGAACTTTTTCATCGTTGTTGTTCCTTAAAAAAGTTATTTTCTCCAACAGCAGCACAATTTTGTTACCACAGATGCTAATGTGCACTGTTCTATTCTTATAAATTTCGGCTGATATGGTTGCAAGTCTGCAAGCTCCGGTTGATCGGCTGGGATGGCTTTATTAGTGTTAACAATGACGTATTTTGCTTGATTGCTGTAATGCGGACATAAGAGTTCAGCTGCGTCTTCCATAACTTTTATGCCATTTTGATTTGGTGCTTGTTGAGGAGTTTTTTCAGGGTTGCCTAGAATGCCAAAAGTTCCATCTGAGTATACTTCCAATGTAGCCTTATGTGTGTGAAGCGAATCACTGTATTGCCCTTGCTGGAGTTTGTCATTGATAGCCATTGCTGCACTACCTAATTCAACTCGCGAACTATTTAGGATCACCGGTGTGGCTGTTATAAATCGAGTCCAGCGATCAGGGCCGCTCACTGTTACTTGTGCCATTACCTGCTTCCATTTTGAGCGAGGAGGGAAGTTTGGTGCTTGTCCTTGGCTAGCTTGTAAGGATGTGTTCAAAATAAAAATACAAGAAACGATTATTACTTTTTTCATTTTTTTCTCCGTATCGGTTTTTTCTTTAAGGCTCTTTGACTAATCCTTAAACATTATTTTTAGTGTACAATCTTCATAATATCTAAAGATAACTTTTTTATTTTTGACGTCTTTTGTAACAGCTTTAAGAGTGGAATTGTGTGTGTATTCATTGCAAGCAGCTAGTGCTGATGCAATAATATAAGGGGCTAAACTGTGAAATCCGGGATCATTGTCATCATTACGGCCTGATTCAGGAATTCTTGAAGCATATAAAGAATTTCGAGACTTACTCCATTTAATTTCATACAGGGCTTTAGGAAAGACCTCAGATTTTTTAGGTTCCTGGGCGGCTGGTGTTAATTTTTGTTGTAATGAAGATGTAGCTGCTTGTGCAGAAGCTGACGAAAAAGCATTATTGCATGATAAAATGGTAAGAGATAAAAATATTACTTTTTTCATTTCTGTGTCCCTAAAAAAAGAGCGAATTTTTACGTTCGCTCTTTACAAAATTATTATGATTAACTGTTCTGTTTATCTTCAAAAGAAGAAAGACTATTTAAATTCTTAAATCTTTGAAGTTCTCTTTTTTCAAGGTTGTGGAACTTTTGCTCTTGTCTTTGTTCACTAAAATCAATAGGAAAATGTTTGCTCCATACATAATTGCCTTGTATTGAAACTAAGCAATGAATGCTTCGGCAATCTTTTTCCATATCAGGCAGACTGTGTGGGGATTCAGGGTACATTTCTTTCATACTTGAACAATGATTATCAAAGGTAGTTTGTACATGGCGAATAGCTTGTAAAAGAGACGGGTCTACTCTGTATGCTTGTACCCTCTTTAGCGCTTCCACTAAAGGATCGGTCGAGGGGTCTGTATAATATTCTTGATCTGGATCGTGCTCAGTAGATGCCTTTTTTGCCCATACGATGGGGTTATGTTGATATTGAAAAAAACTAACTATAAATTGAGCAACAGCGGACGTTGATGAAGAAGATGAGCTTGTCGCGGCGCTTGCTGTTTGTGCAGATGAACTTGCACTGCTTGATGAGGCACTAGAAAATGTTGCGCAGTGTTGTAGCGTAAGACATAACGTTAATAATATTGCTTTTTTCATTGTTGTATTCCTAAAAAATTGACGTTTTATTCTAGCTCTTACTATTACGAGCTATCGGTTTATTGCACACACACTATAATCAATATTAAATTTACTCATAGCTTGTCCATTTTTCAAATCAACACAGGTTACGTTTTGGTTTGAAACGGCCCAAAGGCTTGATGTACCGTCTGTCATTATCGGTTCAGCGGCTTTTTGTACCTGTTCTATTGCAGCTTTTAAGACTGGATCAGCAGTATGCCATTCAATTTTAGCTTGGCCAAGTTGACCTGGATATTGCTTCATATAATATGGTTTTGCTTTTGGATCCTTAGTAAGGATACTCCAAAATTTTTTATCAGAAGTAGCAAAATATTTATACTCATCACAATTAGCATATTCAACTTCAACACTAATCGCTGTTTGAGGTTTGTTACTAGATTGAATAGCCTGTTGCACAGAAGATACAAATGATGCAGCTGAAAAAGATGAGCTTGCGCTTGATGATCCAGCAGAAGAAAAAATATTGTTGCATGATAAAAGGATAAGAGATAAAAATAATAGTTTTTTCATTTTTGGTGTCCCTAAAAAAGAGCGAGTTTTTACGCTCGCTCTTAAAATTACATAATTCTATTACAAGCTTACTCGTTGCAAGAATCATCATCACATGCTTCATCGTCACATGATTCGTTGCCAAAAAACAAGTCTAATTCTTGTACAGCGGTTTCAGGAGCATCTGAACCATGAGCTGCATTTTTGCCAATGCTTTGTGCGTATAGTTTACGCACAGTGCCTTCAGCTGCATTTGCAGGGTTTGTTGCGCCCATTAAATCGCGCCATGCTTGCACAGCATTTTCTTTTTCTAAAGCCATGATAATAACAGGCCCAGAAGTTACAAATTCAACTAATTCGCCAAAGAATGGACGTTCTTTGTGAACTGCATAAAATTCTTCAGCTAGATCTTTGCTGAGTTGGATTTTTTCCAGACGCAAGATATCAAAGCCATTTTTTTCAATTAAATCAATAATTTTACCAGCATTTTTAGCTTCGACAGCATCTGGTTTGATCATAGCAAAGGTGATTTGTGACATAGTGTTACTTTCTTTATTTTGATCTCCCTTATCCTTCAAGTACGCAGCCGCGCTGCTTCCCTCAGGACGAACGGGAGAGGTAGTTTTATTTCTTCTAACCGGAGTTTCTATCGGAGAAGACTTTTTCTTACAACAATGTTTGTTTACGTTACGTATAAACAGGAAAAAAAGGGAGCCAGCTAAAATGCTGGCTCCGACTACTAAATATAAACATATATTCTTATTCATATGTTAGAATTCCTCGTCATCCTGAGGGCGCCCCGTAGGGGTCTCATGAAGGATCATCATCTTTACGCGCAGCATGCTCTTCTAAGGCAATTTGGAATTGGCTCTTAGATTTAGGAGTAGCAGCTTGTTGTTGATGTTGTGGTTGAGCTGGGCTCTTTTCGCGTTTTGGTGCACGAGGTTTTTCACCTTCTTGTGCGCCTTCAGCTGCAGGGCGAGGAGCTCTTTCTTCACGAGGAGAAGGAGTAAGTTTCAAACTAAGACCAAGTTTACGATCTTGTTTGCTTACGTTCAATACGCGGAACTTTTCTTTTTGTCCCACTTTGAGTACATCTTCTACTTTTTCAACTTGTTGGTCTGAAAGTTCAGAAATATGAACGAGACCTTCAATGCCGATTGGTAGTTTAACAAATGCACCAAAGTTGGTGATCTTAGAAACGATGCCTTCGATGATTGAACCAACTGGATATTCAGTTTCGATAGTTTCCCAAGGATCTTGGCTTAATTGTTTGATGCCAAGTGAAATCTTCTTGTTATCCTTATCGATTCCAAGAATGGTAGCTTCCACTTCTTGACCTTTGCGATAGATATCGCCTGGGTGATCAATATGTTCAGTCCATGAAAGATCAGAAATATGTACTAGGCCATCAATACCTGGCATCAATTGAACAAAGATACCAAAATCAGTAATGTTGCTGATTGTACCAGTGATCTTTTGACCAACTTTGAACTGTTCAGCTACTGATTCCCAAGGGTTTTTATCAAGTTGTTTGACGCTCAATGACATTCTGCGGTTTTCTTTATCCAAGGAAACAACAAGAACTTCGATCTCTTGGCCAACTTTGAATTTGCTTGCAAGATCATTGATTCTATCAGTCCAAGATACTTCAGAAATGTGGACCAATCCTTCAATGCCTTTTGCAATTTCAACAAACAAACCGTAATCGGTAATGCTTGAAATTTTGCCTTTGATTCTTGAACCAACTTTGAGTTCGTCAGCAACTTTTTCCCATGGATTTTCGGTAAGTTGTTTAAGACCCAAGGAGATTTTTTCATTGTCTTTATCGAATGAAAGAACTTTGACTGAAATGGTTTCGCCAATTTTCACCAATTCACTTGGATGAGAAATGCGGCCCCATGTCATATCAGTAATATGCAACAAGCCATCTACGCCGCCGATATCGATGAACACACCGTAATTGGTGATATTCTTAACGGTACCACGAATAACTTGACTTTCTTGTAAGGTATCCAAAATCTTCTTGCGAACTTCAGAGCGTTGTTCGTTAAGGAATTTTCTACGAGAAACAATAACGTTACCACGTTTTTTGTTAATTTTGATAATGCTTGCCTGAATAATTTGACCAACATATCTATCAAAATCAGTAACTCTTTGTAAGTCAATTTGGGAACCAGGTAAGAATGCTGGGATACCAATATCAACTGACAAGCCACCTTTAACTTTATGAGTAACGGTACCTTCAACTGGTTTGTTTTCTTCAAACAACTTCATGATCTCATCCCATGCACGCATTGCTTTTGCTTTTTCATAGGAGAGGATGACGTTGCCATCATTATTTTCTAGTTGATCGAGAATTACTTCGATGTCTGAACCAGGAACGAATTTTTTTAATTCATGTTCTGAAAATTCAAATCGAGGAATTAACCCATCAGATTTGTATTTAATATCAACAAGTACGCCATCTGAATCTATTCTAACGATGGTACCTTGAACAGGTTTTCCAGGTTGAAATGTGCCGATTGTATTTTCATACAACGCTTTAATTTGATCTTTTTGCTCTTGGTTTAAGCTCAGTTCAGAATCTTCTAATTCTGATGCTCGCTTCACGGCAGCAAATTGATTTGGTCTTATGACTTCTCTTGACATGTAAGCTCCTGCAGTTTTGGCAATTTTGAGACCAAAAAGCTGCGATTTGGGTTAAAGGGTTAAAAAATAATAAAATATGGTCTAGTTTAGCACAAAAATGGGGGGCTGCCAAATTGAAATTGAGCCTTCATTATGAGGGGGAGTGGTCACTGACCAGACTACATTAAATCAGGATCAGGAAAATCCTTGCGATAAGCTTGATAAAGCATTGTTTTAAATAGCGCGTGAGCGGTTGTAAGCCAACATTTAAGAGCAAATTCGCTTACAAAAAGTCCTAAAAATACTAAGGCCGGATTGAAAGCCATATTTTTGGTTGCAAGTTCAATAGCTAAAAAAGGTACGGCAACTAAGCAAATGGTGAGGATAAACCAACATTCTCCGCCTATGATTTCAACTAATGAATGTCTGGTGATAGTGCCCGATAATTTTAACGTTGCAAAAAATGGCATCTGTTTCAACGCAATAATTGGTAGAACAAAAAAGGTATATAAAAGCCAAAAACATAAAAGAAATAAAATGCTCCATTTTACAGATATTGCTATAGTGTTTTTTAGTGAAGCTTCGAGCAAACTATTAATAACAAATTCAATCAAAGCAAGCGGAAAAGCCCATAATGCGATGATGCCCAATTTATCTATACAAGCGGCCATGCTTTGTCTGAAATTAATTACTATGTCCTGCATTCTTAATGCAACTCGATAAATGAGTGCTACGGTAAAATAGGTAGTTATCATTGCGGTGACCATAAACAAAAGGAAAAGCCCAATTTTGTGCGCCCATTGAGGCAGCGCAGCAAATAGTTGCGCTAGTAAAGATGTTAAGTGAAACGGTGTTAGCGGCGTTTGTGCATTATGCAAGATCAATCGAATAATAATATTAATCGCTGCTGGTATTCCCATATAAATCAGTAATGCTTTTTGTTGCCAGATCATGCTCATGCTTTGAGTGGCTGTGTATAATCCTGATTTTAATCGCCCTGTGATTGACGTCATACACCCTCAATGAAAGTAAAGAATAAGAAATATATTTGTGTTAGCGTAGCGAATTGAAGATTACATTTGCAATCAATGGGTAATATTTCTTAGCCCAATGCATCAATAGCGATATCTAAAATTTCATACATCTCCCACTCCGTATCTTCAAAATGCCACCATTCAGTGCGTGCAGGAATAAAGCCATATTTGACCATGATATCTTTTAAAAGTTGTCGATGAGCAATTGCTAATGCAGGCAGTTCCATATAATTTGCATGTGCTTTTTCAGTAAAATTATCAAATTCTGTGGGCATTAAAAGTTCTTTGCCATGTTTGTCCACGAGTGTTAGATCAACAGCGCAACCGCGATTGTGTTTTGATCCTTTGGCAGGATCTTGCACATATCGTTTATCCGGCACTAAATCCCAGAATGTTTGTTGATCCGATAGTCGGCGATAGCCATCCCAAATTTTAAGTCCTAAATCTTTTTTCTCTAACTCTTTTTGTATCTTATCTAATTTAAGAACGACTTTTTTACGTAAATAACATTTTGCACATGGATAGATTTTTTTCTTCGTAAAATTATTTTTTGTTGCATAACGAATATCGAGGATTATGTTGGGATTAATTTTGTGAATATCTACCAGATCTATGGTTGTGACTGATATTTTATTTTTTCTCATTTTTGGTTGCATTGATACGCAGATGGTGATCAAAACTAAAGATAAAACCTTAATAATCATTTGTTTCATTCTTTTTCCCCTGTCCTCTCCTTCACTTATTCAGGATAAACTCCGCCATGGCCTTTAGTCCTGAGCTCTTGTCGAAGGGTTGCCAAGCCCGACCGCGTCCTTCGTAGCTTTAGCGAAGTAGGAAGGCGTGGATAAGCGTAGGATGGATCCATTTATTTTGTTATATAAAGACAATTCTAAGCAGACTGAATAAGGAAAAGATAGAATTTATTTGCATTAAACGATTGATAATAATTGATCCTTATGTTTTTATTGGTGGTATTGAGAAAGTAAGTAGTTGGAAAATCTATAGAAAGATATGCCTTATGATATCTAAATACAAAGTTCTTCTTATTCTAATCATTTTTCCTAGTGTAGTACACGCAATGGATTCTTCTCATGCCGCTGCAGCAGCTGCCAGTTCGTCATCGTCAGCAGCATCGGCACCAGCTGCTGTTTTAGAAATAGATAGAAAAGGTAGTTATCCTTGTGATAAGGAACAATGTGACTTTAAAAGCGGCGGTATTTCAAGTTGGCAAAGTCACAGAATGCAAGCGCATGGAATGTCAGGAGGATATTGTTATAAGAGAGATCAAGGATGTGGGGGTTGGAAACATTGTGGCGATACTGTAGGTCTTCTTAAACATTTAATGAGCGAGCATGGTTTAAAACAGCAAGCACAAGAACAAGCTGCACCAGTCAAAAGCGAGAGTATACGTTCTTCGAGCAGAAAAAGACAACGTGCTTATTCATCTCAATCATCATCTGAATCAGAATCAGAATCAGAATATGTGGATGACGAAAGTTCTGTTCAAAAATCTACTCATAATGTTGACCAATATTTATCATGTGATGCACTTCATTGTCCATCCATCTTAAAAGGAGCAAGAAGTTGGTTAAGACATAGAGAAAAAAGACACGCAAGAGAGGTAGATGGTTGTTATTTGGGTAACTGTAGAGGAGCTTCTTATCAAACATCAAAAAAGCTTATCGATCACTTGCAAGAGATTCATTCCTATCCTCTTGTGCGAACGCGGGAGGAATATGATGCTAATGTAGCAAAGCGTCCTGGTGGTCGATTTGGTAGATCAAGTCTTGTTGCGGCAGCAACGACAGTTTGTCGGCCATCATCACCTAAAAATCAGGCATCATCAATGATAACTTCAGATTCAGATGATGAAAAAGAGTATAAATTTAACAGGCAAGTTCGTCCAAATTTGCACAATAATAGTTCTGCAATAGCGGGAGCTTTTTCATTACAAGTACAGCAACCAGCAATTAATCACATGCCTCTAAGTCAAGGCCAATCATCATCTGCGCCGATTGTTCAGTCAGCAGCAGCTCAAGTACAATTACCAGAAAATCAAAGGAGGCAAGAGCAAGGCAATGTTGTTTTACCTCCAAACTCTTCACCGTTTCCTGTAGGTTATGGTGGGCAGGTATCTTCATATGGGTTAAATAATCAAAATTTGCAGCAATTAATTTTGCAACAGGCTGCTAATTCAGATCGAGAAGTGCAAATTCTTACTCTTAGATCTGTAAATTCAGCTCCGATGCCACCGGTTGCTCCACCACGTAGCTATTCACCTTTTTTGCGAGACATATCGGCTCACCTTATCGTACAAAGAGTAATGCTTGAAAAGCAGGGACAAGAGTTACAAAAAATTCGAGAGCAACAACAAGCAATGATTAATGGTTTTTCACTTACACAAGAACAATGTAATGCTATGTTGTTTTCCTCCGTACAAGCTTTTGTAGCAGCACAAAATTCAACAGGATCATTGCAGCAAGCACGTACATCAGCAGCGCAGAGTAATAATCAAAATTTTGCAACATCGCATCCATTGATTCCACCCCCTGTAACTTCTGCTGCAGCGGCTTCAAGCGCTGCGGGTGGTGCGGTGCACACACAAGTAAAGCAATCTCCGTTTTTAGCTAGTCCTCAGCGTATTAATGGGCCAGCGCATATACAACCCTTAACTGCTGCATCAACAATTGGTTATGCGCAATCGTTATCATTAACCAGGGCAGAGCCATCACCGTTTAGATCGTTTGAATCACCGCAGCCACAGCAGCTAACATTGTCTAGAGATTCTTCTGCTAGCAGTGATCATTCGTTAGGAAGTATTGGTCTCGATTTGAATGACTTTAGGATGCCAAATGTTTCATTGCGATCTGGCTCCACGTCTCCATCGAGTGAGTAAGCATCTGGCATTCATCCAATGGAAGTAAAAAACCACTTTTGAGTTCAGATTTAATGCTGATTTGGTTAGAGTCACCTTCAAGTAAAAGTACAAAGCCGATGTGAACTTTACCAACTTCATTAGAATCATCATTTAAAATGCCGATGGGTGTAATTTTTAATGTTCCATAATAGTTTATTTCTTCATGAAATTCACGGCGTGCCCAGTCAAAAATAGAAGAACCTTCTTGCAGATCTTCTTGTCTAATATGCCCACCAATTCCTAAGGTGTATTTGTTTTGTAAACGGGTTTCAGATGCTTTTGATTGTCGTTGCATCAGAAAATACCGATGTTCATATTTAAAGATTAAATAAGGAATAATTTGCTTAAATGCCGGATTGGTTTCCATGTGTTCGCGTGGTAAAAACTCTTTGTTTTTTTGGATGATATCAATATAAGAATCGAAATCAACCACTTTTAATCCTTGCCATTCGCCCCGGGAAAACAGAAATTCACGTTTTACGACTAAAATATACTCATTGATAGGTTTAATGTGGGGTTGGTGTTGGGGGGTAATTTGCTGGGTCATCATGGTCCTTATTAAGAGGTTTTTCTCTTAGTTTGGCATTACTTTTAAGGTTCGTCTAGGGTGCAGATACGAATCTTGACAATTTCTACTTGAAATTTTAAAAAATATGACTATACTCAAGTTACAGCTAAAATCATTATAACCTGATAATGAAATGAGGGAATTATGAAAAAACTTATAGGAATCATGTTAATAATAGTCCCATTATGTAATGGTCTATATGCTATGCAAGAAGAAATCATCTATAGTCAATCTGATAGACCAAGAATTGCGCAGGACTCTAATGCGGTGGCAGCTTCGGTTGCCTTGTTGCGAAAATCCTGTAGTGCACCAAGTGAGACACGTATGTCAGTGTCGCCGATTGTTGTTTCAATTATACCCGGATATAAATTTCTCCCTAGAGTATTACAACCAACTTCACCTGTCGCGCATGGAGCAGCTCTGGAAGATCGAAATAATAAACGTCTCGAAATGATAGAAAGGCGAAAAACCATTTATGCGGCATTCCAGATTGATGCGGAGAGCCTTCAGTTGCTTGCACAGTTGAAGCAAAGCTTTCTAAGCCAAAATCGTGAGTTAACTGTGCAAGAGCAAAGTTCTTTTAACGATATGCTAAATCTTTCTATGCAGAGCTGTCAAATCTCATGGGCACACTTTCAACAATTTGAAGCAGATTATGCTGCGTATGTTACAAATCAGAAATAAGTTGTTTAATATCTTCTCGCATGACATCTTTGGCAGTTTTGTCATCACGTAAACCTAAAAATCTTGGTTGGCGCAATCTGCCATATTTTGTCCATTCTTCAAAACCAATTTGTGCTACTAATTTTGGTTTAACCCAATGAACATCCTTTTTAGGCAAGGATTTATCCGTCTTCGCTATAGCTTCGCCGGACGCGCTTTGCGCGAACGGACATTTTTTTTGTTCCAATTTTTGTAATTCTGATCCCAAGTCTTGCAATAACGCATCATCAAATCCGGTGCCAACTTTTCCAGCAAATTTTAATTTTTTTCCGTCATAATAACCGAGCAATAATGCGCCAAAACCTACACGACCTCCTTGAGGTTCGGTGTATCCGGCAATCACAAACTCCTGCACTTGCACACATTTAAATTTAAGCCAATCGCGTGATCGTTTATTTTGATAGGTGCTTGCTGCATTTTTTGCCATGATTCCTTCCCAGCCAATTTTGCATGCTTGATGGTAGTAATCTATGCCATGGCCAACTTTGTGTTCGGTGTAGCGTAGAGGACTGGTGAATGTAAGAGCATTTTTTAAAATAGTTTTACGACTGATAAGGGGGAGTTTGGTAATTTGATGCCCATCAAAATACATACTATCAAAAATGTAATAAAAGACTTTTACGTCACTTGCTTGGACACGTTCTGGATCTTTTAATCTCATGCGTTCTGATAATGTTTCAAAGCTGGTGATGCCGTGTTTGAATGCTACTACTTCACCATCAATAATAAATGAATGTGCTTTTTGTTTTTTGAGTGCGGCAACCAATTCTGGGTAGGTGTCATTTACGCTTATTTTATTACGGGTTAAAAGGTGTACATCTTTGCCATTTTTATAGGCAATCACTCGTTCACCATCAAATTTGCATTCATAAATCCATGCCGGATCAGAAAAGTATTTTTTGGTGAGCATGGCAGCCATGGGGGTGATCCATGCTGGTTCCTTTGATTTCTTTATGAGTTTTACGTTTTCTTTGAGCAGAGTGGCAATAATTTTTTTCACGGGGAGTCTCCTTTTTTTGACGATATACCGCAAAGTGAATACATTAGTATATAAGCATAAAAGACAGGTGAATGTGTATAATTTTTAAATAGTACGTTTGGAAAAGAAATGAAACGAATCTTGCTGTGTTCCGTATTATTAATCTATGCATCGGCATTATCTATGGGGTTAGATGATCAGGATGATACTTCTTGGGTGAGTTTCCCTAATCCGGACGTATTTACCAAAAGTTCAGTTTCTAATCATGACCAAATGCAAGCAATAGTTTCAAGTTCTAATACACATGCTGTTGATGCCCAGTCATCGTCTTCTGGTCCATCAGTGATACATTCAGATAAAAAAAGAAAAAGAGATGATGATGAATCTCAAGTGGCAGCGGCATTTGTAGGGGCGATGCCTCAATCTACGCACATTCAGTCAATGCAAGATGCTAAAAGTGTAGCAGATGCTTCTGTGGGTTCATCAAAGACAGAAAACGTTCAGCTAAAAAAAATGAAAAAAGTTGCATGTCCAATTCCCTTATGTGTTGTGAAGCCAAAGGAAAGCAATCTTGCGGGGCACTTAAGATTACGACATATTTATGGAGTAGATGCATATTTAAAGGTTGATCCAGCCGAAAATAATTATTATGAGTGTCCAAATTGCCAGAAAACCATGCAACGTGAACTCAGTTTTGCTAGACATATGGAAAAGGAACATTCTTTTTTTTCTGCTTCCAATTTACCTGTCCCTAGACCTTCCCATGAATCCTTAACTCAACATGGCAGCTATTTAAAAGATGTGCACGGAGAAAAAACAGTTCAAGATGCTTCTGGCTCACAATAATACCACCGATAGTCACCTTCGGATGCAAACAAAAGTGTTAGCTGTCTACATTCGATGTGTATTTTATCTTTTGTTACTGCAGATCGAAGCAAGTCTTTTGATAAATTCTGGATGGGCTCTATAAAAAAGACGCTCTGGCACCAACCCTTCGATTCCGCAGCCTAGCTGCTTCTCTCAGGGAGGGTGCCCTTAGAAATTTTTATTTTATAACAAGGCCACAAAAAATCATCAACTAACACTTTTGTTTACACCCATTATCTTCACCTTTTTTGACGATATACTGCAAAATGAATACATTAGTATATAAGCATAAAAGACAGATAAATGTGTATGATTTTGGTCAAAAGGATCCCAGATGAGTTATGACGTCAAGCACACAGAGCAAAAATGGCAGGAAATTTGGGCAAATAATCCCCCCGCAAAAACAAAACCCGGCCATAGCGGCAAAAAATACTATTGTTTAGATATGTTTCCTTATCCTTCAGGATCAGGATTACATGTGGGGCACTGGCGAGGCTATGTGTTATCTGATGTGTATGCTCGCATAAAGTGGCTTGAAGGCTATAACGTGCTACATCCAATGGGATGGGATGCATTTGGGCTACCTGCAGAAAATGATGCAATCAAAAAAGGGATTCATCCAAAAATTGGTACAGCCACTAACATTGCAAATTTTAAAAAACAGCTTCAAAGCATTGCGGCAATCTACGATTGGGATAAAGAAGTAGATACAACTGATCCTCATTACTATAAATGGACTCAGTGGATTTTTTTGCAAATGTATAATGCTGGCCTTGCGTATGAATCTGATATGCCAATTAATTGGTGCCCTTCATGTTTGACCGGCCTTGCAAATGAAGAAGTGGTGCAAGGAAATTGCGATCGATGCGGAACACAAGTTTTGCAACGAAATGTTCGTCAATGGGTGCTCAAAATTACTGCGTATGCTGAAAAGTTACTCAAAGGCTTGGATAAACTCGAGTGGCCAAATAAAGTAAAATTGATGCAACAGCATTGGATTGGCAAAAGTGAAGGGTTAGTGTTTACTTCGCCGGTTAAAGGCCATGATAATTTAACGATTCAAACATATTCGACGCATTTTGAAACATTTACTGCTGATACATTCGTAGTGCTTGCTCCTGATCACCCAATGCTACCAAAACTTCTTGAAGGTACTGGACTTGAAGTTGAAGTGACGGAATTTTGTAAAAAAATTATGCATGAACGCTCACAAGGACGAGAAGAAAAAGAGCCGCAAGGAATTTTCACCGGACGTTACACGATCGATCCTGTCGGTAATGGCGAGCTGCCAATTTGGGTGGCAAGTTTTGCCATCAAAGATTATGGTACCGGGATGGTAAAATGTTCAGCACATGATGAGAGAGATTTCAGGTTTGCAAAAAAATATAACATTCCACTTAAACTTGGCATGTTACCAGCAGATCCAACATTAGCAGAGCAAGTTAAAAACTTTGAAGTTTGTTACACCGATATGGAAAATGGCATTTTGTTAGAACCATCAGAATTTGCCGGGAAAAAAGGTGGAGATTGCAGACAAGCACTTATGGAATATTGTGAGCGCAAGGGCTTAGCCGAACGCAAAACACAATATAAACTGCGTGATTGGATTTTCTCTCGTCAACGCTATTGGGGTGAACCAATTCCACTCGTGCATTGTGCAACTTGTGGCATTGTGCCGGTTCCAGAAAATCAACTTCCTGTAGAACTTCCAGCAGTTGAAAATTATCAACCAACCGGAACAGGTGAATCACCACTTGCAGGTATTGAATGGTGGGTTAATACCACCTGTCCAAAATGTGATGGACCAGCCAAAAGAGAAACAAACACGATGCCACAGTGGGCGGGTTCGTGCTGGTATTTCTTGCGTTATCCAAACCCGCATCTGACTGATAAACCTTGGGATAAGCATGACATGGATTACTGGTTGCCAGTTGATCTGTATGTTGGTGGTATAGAACACGCAATTCTGCATTTGTTGTATTCCCGTTTTTATGTAAAAGTTCTACACGATCTTGGTCATTTGCCATTTGATGAACCATTTACTCATCTATTCAATCAAGGAATGGTACTCAAATATTCAGATAAATCTGGTGCTGTAGAAAAAATGTCCAAATCAAAGGGCAATGTGGTAAATCCAGATGATATTGTGAAACAGTATGGTTCAGATGTCTTGCGTCTTTACATGCTCTTTATGGGACCGCCAGAACTTGATTGTGAGTGGCAAGATAATGGGCTTGAAGGAATTAAACGTTTCCTCAATCGTCTGTGGGATTATTTTCATGAATCAACAAATATTGTTGATTCAAACATTGAAGATGAGAAATCAAAAAAACGTCTGCATAAATTCTTAAAAGAGTATCAAACTCGTCTTGCGCAATTTAAACCAAACACCGCAATTTCTGCGTTCATGGAATTTGTTAATGATGCGTATGCTGATAAATTAAAATTCAGCAAAGACTCTATGCAAAAAATAATTACTTCACTTTCAGTCATGGCGCCACATATGGCTAGTGAATTGGCTGATGAAATACTTGGTACATTGCTGCAAAATTGCCCATGGCCAAGTTATGATCCTGCACTTGCGATTGATAATGAAGTGGTGATTGCTATTCAAGTGAATGGTAAGTTGCGTGGTGATTTGTCAGTAACGCGTGGTGCAGCGCAAGATGATGTGCAACCACAAGCGCAAGCAATTATTGCAAAATGGTTGCAAGATGTGCAGGTGGTGAAAGTTATTTTTGTGCGTGATCGTTTAATCAATTTTGTGGTGAAATAAATTTGTATCAATAATCATTAGGTCATTATGAAATTATATATCATATCTTTGTTATGTGTTTTTATTACTTATGAGATACCTTCTATGGCAATGGAGCGTTGTAGAAAAAGGTTTACTCATAAGTATCAACAAGTTCCACAAAGTGATGCTACTTCCTCTGCTTCTTCTGAAGAAAAGAAAGTAGAAGAACGAACGACAAATCCACAAAGGATTATAAGGAAGCAACAAAATGATCCAGCAGAAGAAACGGGTTGTTGTGTGTTGACGAGTGCTTGTTTGATTGTTGCTGGCATGGTCTATTGTGCTGCTTTTCTAGCCGGGACAAGGCTTGCTTCATCGCCTAAATCGCATGGTATTGTTTTTAAGCCTCACACCCGTCACCCTTATCATTCAATAGTAACACCTTATTGTACGGTGGATGAACCTCGCAATGATACTCATGACATTACCAGTCAAACGTTTCATATTGAAAACTTCGAATTTATGAATCGCAGAAATAGATTTGGAAGTACATTCGTAAGAAATACTAATTCTTATTGCAAAACAGATTTAACCGATGACCAAGTATTGCGTTGTGCTGATAAATCTCTGAAGCCGCTGTGGTTGTTCTCGTGTTTGAGTGTGGCTCCAGCTGGCGCTTATCAGTCATGTATACCATTTAATTTTCCATGTGAGCAAGAACAGAAAAAAGATTCAAAGCCTTTTGAAAAGTTAAAACAAGAGCTTACAAAAAAATCATTAGATCGACGTAACAAAACACAGATATTAGGTGGGATAAATAAAGGTAAAAAACTGAGTAAAAGATAGTGTGTAAATAGTTGATTTTTTCTATCCGTCTCTGCACATTTTGTGAGATGGGCTTCTTGGAGATTTTTATGAGTTTTTTAAAGTCAGTCACATTATTCAGCACATTATCATTTGTATCTATTGCCTTTCCTTCAGCGCCGCCGGCCCAACAAACTGTCGATCCTTTTGAAGCGAAACTTGCAGCAATTGATGCAATGGCTGAGGTAGATACTTTGTGTGAGCCGTTGCCTTTATCGCGAGACGAAGCAGAACAACGTTTGATGCAAAACAAAGCATGTTTGGCAAATATCAAGCAGGAAATTCCAAAACTTTTTGACGCTGATATGCAAGCGCGTCGCTTGGCCCACAAATATTGGACTACTTGTAAAGAGATTGAGACTTGTAATAATCATGGGCGCAAGCAACAGTTGACTAATAAAAAACAAGAATTTCATGCGCAGGCACAGAATGCTGATAATGTGCTGGTACAAGAAGCAACTACTTTATTGAACGAGGGCGGGAATTCTACTATTTATGCATATAATTATAGAAGATATCAAGCGAGTGCTTTGGCTAATCAGTTACTGCTTGAACGCATTGATGTCGAAAAAGAAAAAGTTCGTTTACAGCAAGAAAATCAAGCATTAAAGGCTCAGCTTCGAGGTTATCAATTACTCGTTGATGGACCACCACAACGAGAAGGAGTTCCCAATGTTCCTGGTGGTCCTCAACCGCAAGAGGGAATTCAAAAAAAGAAACGCAGCAGTTCTTGTGAAAGA
>Ga0206920_1074_pt1 | contig 27075 bp, 31 predicted proteins | sample Alteio_BWOrgHeat_65_FD_152934 | JGI IMG/M metagenome (GOLD analysis project Ga0206920, IMG submission 152934) | Enriched cells from forest soil in Barre Woods Harvard Forest LTER site, Petersham, Massachusetts, United States -... | ecosystem: Environmental > Terrestrial > Soil > Temperate forest >...
GGCGGCAGCGGCGGTGGCGCGTTATATATCAATGTCCAGAGCGCAGGAACCACCGCGGTGATCAACGGTTCGATCGCGGTGAACGGAACGAATGGGACTGCGGGGGGAGGAACCACCGGCAGCGGCGGCGGCGGCGGGTCGGCTGGATCCATCTTCATCCAGGCGCCGGTTATCGCGGGAACGGGGACCGTTTCGGCCAAAGGTGGTAATGGCGCCAGCGACGCTCAGGGCACCAATGGCAGCGGCGGCGGCGGGTCAGGCGGGCGAATAAACCTTTGTTATTCGACCGCTTATAATTATTCAGGTTCTTTTAATGTTCTCGGAGGAAGTCCGGGGCCGAGCGGCGGGGTGTTGGGAGCCGCCGGGGGCGCGGGAACGGTTGATACCTGCAGCGTTGTCGGCACTCCGACTGTTAATAACACCAGCACCTTCACGAAGACCGCGACGAATACGGCCACCAATACCGCCACCCAGACGCCGACGAATACGGCCACACAGACAGCTACTAATACCCCGACGAATACGGGAACCAATACCGCCACTAATACAGCTACTCAAACGCCTACTGTTACGGCAACCAATACGGCTACCAACACTGCCACGAGAACCGCGACTAGCACCGCAACCAATACAGCCACTCAAACAGCCACTGCCACGGCTACCAATACGCCGACCAATACGGCCACTATTACGGCGACCAATACGGCCACCAATACGGCCACGAGAACCGCAACCAATACAGCCTCCTGTACCGCTACTCAAACGGCCACAAATACCGCTACGAATACCGCCACTAACACTTCTACCCAAACCGCTACTTATACAACGACGAATACGGCGACCAACACGGCCACTAAAACGAGCACCAATACAGTAACTAATACGGCTACCCAGACAGGCACTAACACGGCTACCAATACGGCTACTAATACCGGGACCAGTACGCAGACGAATACAGTGACGGTTACCAGTACGGCTACATCTACCAACACTGTGACTAATACGGCGACTCAAACTTTAGCTAGTACGGCAACTAATACGGCTACCGCGTCAGCGACGAATACCGCGACGAATACAGCTACCAATACGCCGACTAATACACCGACCTATACGCCGACAAATACGGCGACCAATACGTCTACCCAAACGGTGACGAGCACCGCGACGAATACGCCAACCAATACAACCACCTCCACAGGAACAAGCACGGGAACAAACACGGTGACCAGCACCGCGACCAATACGGCCACGAGCACAGTCACTAACACCTCAACTAACACATCAACCAACACGAACACCGCCACCGATACGGCAACGAATACCGCCACCAATACCCTGACTAATACGGCTACGAATACGGTGACCAAAACGGCCACCAATACCGCGACGTCCACTTCGACTCAAACGGTAACCAATACTGCCAGCAGTACATCGACCGCCACGCTCACGAACACGGCGACATCCACTGGAACCAGTACGGCCACGAACACGGTAACAAGTACCGCGTCGGCTACGGGTACGAATACGCCGACCAATACAGTGACTTCAACTGGTACTAACACGGGAACGGATACGGTGACAAATACGGTGACTTTGACCTCAACCCAGACTTCGACCAATACGGCGACCAATACGGTTTCCAACACGGCCACCGTTTCCTCAACAAACACGGCCACTAATACGGTTACCAAAACCCCGACGAACACCGCGACTTTGACATCAACCCAAACTTCCACAAATACGGTTACGGCAACCGGAACCAGTACAGCTACCAATACGGTTACGAATACAGCGACACTTACTTCAACGCAAACTTCCACGAACACGGGTACTGATACGGCGACCAACACCGCTACGATTTCTTCAACGAATACGGCCACTAATACAGTTACAAAAACCCCGACGAACACCGCGACTTTGACTTCGACTCAAACCTCGACGAATACAGCCACTAATACAGGCACTAACACAGCCACCATTTCTTCCACCAATACAGCCACCAATACAGCTACAAGGACCGCGACAAATACGGCTACTTTGACCTCCACCCAAACTTCTACCAATACGGTGACAGCTACGGGAACCAATACGGTCACAAACACAGTAACCAACACCTCCACGTCCTCACCCACTGATACGAATACGGCTACAAACACGGTTACCAATACGGCGACCAACACCGCTACGGTAACCGCGACACAAACCTCGACGAACACAGCTACTAATACAGCTACCAATACGGCGGCTAATACCGCCACGTCTACCTCGACACAAACCGCTACGAATACCGCGACGAATACGGCAACGGTGACTTCTACCTATACGGGCACTAATACGGCTACCAATACTATGACCAATACGGTCACCAATACGGCGACAAGCACGCCAACTTTGACCCCGACTAACACACTGGCGAACACGGCGACGAGTACCTCTACCTCCACCGCGACCAATAGTGCCACGATGACCGCGACCTATACCTTTACCAATACATTTACGGTCAGCTTTACGCCGACGAGCACCGCGACACAAACGCTGACCTATACGCCGACCACGACGCCCACCATTACTTTGACGCCGACGATTACCCCCACGGCTACCATTACGTTAACGCCAACCAATACAGGCACCTGGACTCCAACGGGATCAATTACACCCACACCCACGCCGGATGTGGATTTGTATTTGGATTCGAACGTGTTTAATCCTTATAACGGCCCCTTGGGAATGGATGTAAGGGTTGATATAGGAGGTCAGGTCAGAATCGTCATCTGTAACACTACTGGGGTAGAAGTCGAAAAACTGGTGGATCAGCAGCTGAGTCCGGGGAATTACCGCTTCCAATGGGATGGACGCAACCGCTCGGGCGCGATTGTCGGTAATGGAGTCTATGTTTTAATCATTGTGGAGCCGTCAGGAAAGATGATGCGAAAAGTGATTGTTTTGAAATAGAGGCGAAGGTGATTTATTTTAGGCAAAATTGAAGACGATGCGAACATGAATTGTTATAATTCGAAGATACCTTTTAAAAATGAAGGCACATGCTAAGACCAACGACTTCCTTAATTTCTTTCGGCTTTTTAGTCTGCGCCATTTTTCTTTTGCGGCCGTCTATGGCTTATTCGGATTCTACGTCGTCGGGTGTACAGTTTTTAGGGATTCCCGGAGGCGTGAGAGGGGCCGGCATGGGCGGCATGTTTACGGCTGTGGCGGACGACTCGACCGCCATCTACTGGAATACCGCGGGTCTGGGTCAGCTCAATAACGTCGAAATTAATCTTTCCGAGGTTTCCTACTTTTCAGGCGTGAACTATAACTTTGGCAGTTTCGCCCTTCCTCTGGACCGGGGAAGTGTGATCGAGTTTGCCGCCGCCTATGATTCAGTCGCGGCGTTTAATTCCACGAACAACCCTTTAGCGACGCCTGGTTCGGCGAGCGATTTGTCTATCAATATGGGTTATGGACAAACATTTGGGAAGAATCTTTCTTTAGGCATCGGGGGCAAATTTTTTCAAAGTAATTTAATTTCTTATTCGGCGACAGGCGGGGCCTTGGATGCCGGGCTATTACTTTATACCGAGGATAAAGTCCTCACTTTTGGTTTATCCATGCAAAACCTCGGCCAAGTCTCTAGTTTTACGCAATCCTCCATACAAGAACAAACACCTTTGGATTTTAGAGCGGGACTGGCTTATCGAATTCAGCCTGAAAAACCAACGCACTTTTTGCTGGGGGTGGATTTTGAGGAAACCACCTTCAACGATCCCATGATGCACGCGGGAGGAGAAGCGTGGATTGGCATTGATAAACTTTCGGTGGCTTTTCGCGCCGGCTATAGCTTTAACAACTCTAATTACGATTTGGGCGGATTCGCGGGAGCATCGCTTGGCGCGGGTATTCGCTACGCTGATTTTGAGTTGAATTACGCTTTGGTGCCCGAGGGTATTTTGGGAGATAACAACTGGGTTTCTCTCGATTATCGGTTTGGAAACGATGAGAAACCCTCGGCTTCTAAGCCCGTCAAGCTGACGGCCATCATCATCCAACCCCAGATCGCTGATTACCAGAGGGGGACGCTGAAACAAGCTACGTTTGACCTGAAACCGCAGGCCCGAACTGACATCAAGAACTGGTCCCTCGACATCACGGACCCAAAGGGAAATATCATTCGTTCCTATAGCGGCAAGGGTATTCCGCCTAAGCAACTCGCCTGGGACGGTAAAGACAGCAATGGTAATGTTGTCAGCGGCGGTATTTTCGCCAACTATAACTTTAGAACAGTAGATGCCCGCGGTCAGCAAGTGGTGGCCAGTGAGCACGTGTTCAATGTTTCGCAGGTGTCTTCAAAGGAAGCGATGCTTTTGTCCAAGGTTGAACAAAGGGTTTTTGTGGCGCCGTCGCTGCCCGAAACGATTCAGCCCATCCAGATGGCTTCGTCCAAAGTGCTGCAAGTGCCTTATGTTTCCTTCAGCGAAAAAACCACTCAAATTAACCCGGGCTATTACAACTTCTTAGACCAGGTCGCGGCGCTCATCCGCAAGTATCCGAACTCCCGTGTTTATGTTGAGGGGCACGCTTATGACGAAGGTAATGAAAATGAGTGCATGTTGATTTCTCAGAACCGGGCTGACGCGGTATGGAGTTATTTGGTAGAAAAGGGAAAAGTTTCTCCAGATAATCTTTACTCACGCGGTCATGGTGCGGGTTCGCCGTTGGAGTCGGGCAATGATGATGACGCCCATTTCAAAAATCGGCGGGTCGATATTGTGATTTTGATTAAATAAGTCAGAGAAAGGCCGCGAAATTGTTTAAATCCAGATTCCTTTTGACCATGATACTTTTGGCCTGTGTGGGCTTCTTGGCCGGCTGCCAGTTCTTTACCGATCCTTATGAATCGGCGGTCTCTCTCGATCAGGGCGGGAAAAGCGCCGAGGCTGTCAAAGCTTATCAAAACTATCTCAAAAGCCATCCCGCCTCTCCCCAGGCTTCATTAATTTCTTATCGAATCGCGAAAAACTACGAGGCTCAATCTGATTATAAAAACGCGCTGCAGTGGTATGGACAAATCCTGAACAACTATCCCAAAACCGATGAAGCGGTACATTCGCTTTTGGACATGGCTGCCATCTATAGCAATAAGCTGAAGGATTCTGCGAAAGCGATGGAGTACGATCAAAAGGCTTTCAATCGTTATATGGACAACGGCCAGCTTCGGGACGCGGTGCAGTCCTTGATCGAGGCCCAATATCAAAACGCACTCAGCTCTTTTGACCAAAAAGACTACAAAAAGGCTGAGGCCGCGGCGGCGACCATCTTCCAGATTTACCCTACTTCGTTACTTTTGCCCAACACGCACTCGAAGGTTCAGTCCTTGGTGGACCGCGCGCGCCGGGCGGAAAGCATCGCCGCGGCCAGCGTGGATGCCATCTCGTTAAGCCAGGAGACCGCGTTTAGTCCCAGCGACTCGGTTTACTTTGCCCCCGCCAATCCCAATGAGAAAAGCCTGTCCTCGCCGGATGGAAGCCATTTGGTCTCTCGTAAAAAGGGTTCGGACGGTTTTTATTACCTCCACATCGCTAAGGCGCCCAAGAAGGGAAAAGCGGACTTTAAACGGTTATCGAAAACCAAAGGCGCTCATCAGCCGGCCTGGTCGCCGGACGGACAGGAATTGGTTTATTGCCGCACGGTTAAGAAGCAAAGAATGCTTGAGAAAATTAATGTTAAGACCAAGAGCATTCAAACGCTGTTTTCGACTCAAAGTTCAACCCTGGGAATTTGTCCTGTTTTCCACCCGGCGGGCAATAAGATTGCTTATGTTTATGAAGGCCGGGTTTGCCTCATTAACGACGGCAATAAAGGGACTTATGTTTATGACGGTTCAGCTTCCTCGGGTAATATAGGTGCGACCTATTTTAAACAATTATTGAAAACAAAATTGAGGCTTGAATATACTGCCAAACTAGAATGGTCGATGGACGGAACGATGATTCGGTGCCGGCAAACCGATTCGAAGGGCAAGTTGGTAGATGAGCTATTAGCTTTGGATATCGCGGTTTCAGGTAATCCCTAATACAGAGGCTTATATGAAAGAAAGAATCTTGAAGGGTTTGTTGGTTTTAGCTTTTTGTGGTTTATCTTCTTTTGCGGGCGCCGAGACCAGTGCCAGCGAACAAGCGCTGCTGTCGGCCATCCAAGCCAATCCCAAAGACGCCACGGCCCATTTCAATCTGGGTATTTCCTATTTCAATGAACAGAAATACGATTTAGCGACCCCCGAGTTTCAAAAGTGTGTTGATATCAATTCGCAGGACGCCAAAGCGAAAGAAATGCTCGAGAGCTGCCAGGGTATTTCTGCCTATTTTCAGCATAATTATTCCAACGCGGTCGATCATCTTCAAAAGGCTCTCGCCCTAAACCCTGAAAATCCCAACGCGAATCTTTTGATCTCAGACGCTTATGTTCAATTGAAAGACTATGACAAGGCTGAATTGGCTTTGAAAAACTATTCCAAAACCTCACCGGAGGGCAAGGAAAAGGCCAGCGAAGTACTTTCCAAGATCTATATGGATCAAAAGAGATACTCGGAAGCGGTGGTGGAGTTAAAGAACGTTGTTGAAGTGAATAAAAAGAATTATGAGGCTTTTGAAAATCTGGGCGTGGCCTATTTTCAGTTAAAAGATTATAAAGACGCCGCCCATTACTGGGAAAAAGCCGCGGGTCTTCAAAAGGACGCTCAAACTTATAAGTTTTTGGGTTTTTCTTATTACAATCTCGGCGATTTTACTGACGCGATCGCCAGCTATAAAAAATCCATCGAAATGGAATCGGGTAAGCCGGCCGCGGACCAAAATACCCAGTCGCTGGGGGACACTTATTTCAATCTGGCGGTCGCTTATAACGACAACGCCTTATACGACGAAGCCGCTGACGCTTTCCAAAACGCTTTCAAAGTTAATCCTAAAGATTCCAACGCGGCAGTCGGCCAGGCCCAGGCTATTGAGGCGGCCACCAACGCCCATATGGAAAAGGCCAGCGGTTACCTGCTAAACAATCAATATGGAGACGCGATTGCCGAATGGCAAAATGTCCTGAAATATCAGCCGGATAACAAACAGGCTCAGGGCTTTATTGACGACACCCAGGCCAAGATGAAGGCGGAAGTGGATAAGCACTATGCCGCTGGTAAAAAGTTCGCCAAAAAAGGCGAGACGCTTTCCGCTTTAAATGAGTGGAACCTGGCTTTGCAAATGGACCCTAACAATGAACAAATCCAGAAAGCGGTTAAAAACCTCAAGACCATTAAACGCGACCGGGTGAAAGCGCTGATCGCGGAAGGGGAAGACCACTATAAAGCGGACGATCTTTCCAGCGCCATCGCGAGCTACCAAAAGGCCAAAGAGCTGGATTCCAAGAGCTCTAAGATCAAAAAGCGGCTGAAACAACTGAAGGCCATGCAGTCGGATGAAAGCGATACGGTTTACGCTAAGGCTAAAAAAGCTTATGCCCAGGGTAATCTGGTCAGTGCTTTAAAATATTTCCGCCAGGCCAAACTCATTGATCCATCGGACTCGAAGTTGACCGAGACCTTGTTCAAGGTTCAAAAAGATATCACGGTCAAAGTGAAGGAATTAAACGCGGAGGCGGTGGCTCTTGTCCAAGACGGGAAGAAGCAATCGGCTCTGGAAAAGTTCCAGGAGGTTTTGAAGCTCAAATCTAATGATGGGACGGCGAATGACTATGTCAAACAGCTGACTGGCCAACAGTCCCAGCAGAAAGTAGACGCCGAAAAGGCTAAGGCTCTTTATTACGACGGTGTTGATCTGTATATCAACGGTAAAATTCATGACGCGATTGAGAAGTGGCAGGCCTGCCTTGAGGCGGATCCGGGCAACGTGAATGCCCAGAAGAATATTGATAAAGCCAAGATCAAATTGAAGTCGATTGAGAAACTGAGCAACAGCTAAGCTTATATCCGGCTTTTATTTAAGGGAGATATTTTGAGCGAACCCATTTCAAATACGCCTGCGGATTCCACTAAAAAGTCTTTTCTCAAATGGCATTTTTTCTCTTTGCGGGTGAAGTTCATTTTAGTTTTCGCGCTTTTGATCTTCACGGTCATGGGTGTGGTGACCAGCCTTATTCTTTATCAAGTCCGGCAGAGCCTGGTTGAGCAAATCATTAACCGGGCTGAAGCCCAGGCCGCGAGCCTGGCTTCGAATAGCGTTGAGGAAATGATTAAGCAGTTGTCCCAGGCCGCGACCCAAACCGGTTCGGGCGCAGGGGAAGATGTAAATCTGACCTTGATGCAGTTCGCCAAAGACGCGATGAAAGAGGGTTCGGGTTCCGCGGTCCGTATCATTCCCTCAGGGTTGCCCCCCTGGGAAGAACAATTCTTCCAAGCGGGGTACGGTGTTTACGATCTGGTTCAAAAGTATCTTTGGCCCAATGACAAGTCAGCGCTCAATGGCGACATGGAATATGTCAAAATTCTTGATAAAAATGGCCGCGAAATGGCCGACAACAATGTGCGCAATGTGATGGAACGCATGGTCTATCAGTATCCTCCGGGAACCAGACCCCTGGTAGACGAAGCCACCTTGACCCAGTCTTACGAATTAAACGGCAATACCTTTTATGATATCGCCGCGCCGATTCTAAACACCGCCGAGGGGCATAAAGACAAAATCGGTGAAGTTCATATCGGAATGAATCAAAACACCATCACCCGGGTAGTCCGGTATGTGGCGGTGGCAATCATTGTGACAACGCTGGGCATCTTGGTTTTGGGAATTATTATTGTGGCCTTTTTTGTGACGGTCATGATTAAGCCTATTAAGCTTCTTGTTCGGGGCGTGACCGCTATCGCGGGCGGCAACTTTGACCAGAAGATTAATATTCGCCGGGGCGACGAATTGGGCGACCTGACTGACGCGTTTAACGACATGGCTAAGTCGCTCCGTGAAAAAGAAGTGATCAAGGGAGCTTTCTCCAAATACGTCACTAAAAACGTGATGGACCGAATTCTTCAGCATCCAGATGGGTTAAAACTGGGCGGCGAGAAAAGAGTGATCACGGTATTTTTCTCCGATATCCGTGGATTCACGCCTATGTCAGAAGTATTGAGCGCGGAAGAAGTCGTTCACTTGCTGAATGAGTATTTCACCGCCATGACGACCATTATTTTCAAATATGAGGGGACGATTGATAAGTTCATGGGGGACGCCATTATGGCTGTTTATGGCGCGCCGATTGAAATGTCCGATCACGCTGAGAGGGCAGTTTTAGCCGCCATTGAGATGAGCGAAAAAATGAAGGAGCTTCAGGCGAAGTGGCGGTCGGAAGGCAAAAGGGAAGTCAATATCGGTATCGGCATCAATACGGGCGAAGTGGTTGTGGGTAATATCGGATCCAACGAACGCATGGAATATACCTCCATCGGGGATAACGTGAATCTGACCCAGCGTTTGGAATCAGTGGCTGAAAAAGGACAAATATTAATATCGGCGGCGACTTATGAACGGGTTAAACATAAAGTTAACGCCAAGATGCTGGACCCCATTAAGGTTAAAGGCAAAGTAGATAAGGTGCAGGCTTATAGCGTAGAAGGTTTAAAAGCGTAGTTTGGGATATTTGGCGCAAGATGCCATCTTAAATTTGAGATTGAGAGGTTGATATGACGGAATCTTTTCCTACCAGCAAACGAACCGATGAGAGGTTTCCTATACTGGCCCATGTCCGCTTTCGTTTAATCTCGTCGCCGGATGGAAGCCCAGAAGAGCCGGAACTGCATAACGGGAATAATGTGATTTGGAACATCAGCCGCACGGGTCTTTTTCTCGCGACTAAAAATTATGCCGAAGTTAAATCTATAGTCGAAGTGGAATTCCCTTTAGACGATATGAATGCTGTTTTGAAAGGCGAAGCCGAGGTAGTTCGCGCAAACTACCTCAACAACCCCAGTCAGGGTAAATATGAATATGGTCTTCGTTTTACTAAGATGGATGAAGCGTCTAAACAGGTTTTGGATAAATTCATTACTTTGATTGACCGTAAAAAATAGGAATTGAGAGCTGAACCGGCATCAATCTTGATATTCGTTTAACCTGATTTATGCCTGAATATTGGCTGATTGGTTTTTGTTTCATCTTGGCTGTATGATAAGTGTCATTGAAACCGACCCCGGTTGAATCGGAGAAACGAATGAGCCAGTATTTTTCAGCTTTCCGTATGACCCTCGTGTTTTTCGCGCTGACTGCCGCCGCTTTTTCTCAAACTCCAACCCCTTCTATCACCGTAATGCCCCAGGCCTTACCTACTTGTTCCGCCGTTAACTGGGATACCTCCGGCCAAAACTATAACTATGGCGGCAGGCATTTTCAGTCCTCCGCGGTGATGAACCGCCGTCTGTGGATTGTCGCGGGACAAGTGGCCGGTAAACCAGTGGCGGATGTGATGTCTTCGACGGATGGACTCAATTGGTCGGTCGCTACCGCTAAAGCGGCCTTTAGCGCGCGCTGGGGCCAGGCCACGGTGGCTTTTGACGCCGGACAGGGAACGGCTCTGTGGGTGATCGGCGGCTCGGATAATACAGGTTTCTTTAATGATGTGTGGCAATCCAAAGACGGCGCGACCTGGTCTTTGGTCACAGCCGCAGCGGCTTTTCCGACGAGGGTTCGTGAAAGCGCTGTGGTCTTCAATCATAAAATGTGGGTCATTGGCGGTAAAAACGCAGCGGGGATCTTGAACGATATTTGGAACTCGGCTGATGGGAAAACATGGACTCAGGTTACTCCCTCCGCTCCTTTGCCAGTTCGCTACTCGGCTTCACTGTTGGTTTATAACAACCGCCTGTGGCTCATGGCGGGTCAGGGCAACGCGGGACCTTTGAATGATGTCTGGTCTTCTCCGGATGGAGTGAATTGGACCAATGTGACGACTAATCCAGGCTTTCCCGCCAGAGCCAGCCAATCCGCTGTGGTGCATAACGGGCTGATGTGGGTATTGGGCGGGCATGATGTTACTTCTCAAATAGTTTTCGGGGATGCCTGGTGGTCCAACAATGGCAGTCAATGGTATCAAGCGGCTGTCGCGGCGGATTACACACCGCGTTGGGCTCAAACCAGCGAAGTCTTTAATCACACGATCTGGATGATTAACGGTGCCAGCGGAACGCAGGCTAAACCGGTGGACTATGTGGACATCTGGCAAATGAGCTGCGCGTCCGCCGCGCAGTTATCGGCGGCCGTGCCTACGCCTAACGCGCCTCAACTCTTGGCGGCGTCCAGCGGGAATTACACACTAACTCCCACAGCTACGGTAACCGCAACCCCATCCAGTACGCCGACGCAAACGCCGACCAAAACATCCACGCCGGTGGATACCCCGACCATGACGGCTACAGCCACAGCCACCATCGTGTCAGTGGCGATGGCTTATCCCAATCCCTGTTCCGGCTCTGAGGTTCATTTGAGCCTGCCTTTAAAAACGCCGGGCAATGTGAAAATACAAGTTTATACCATTGGTTCCCGCAAGGTCAGAGAGTGCGATTTCCATCAATATCCGGTGGGTCAAGAAGTCATCTTAACCTTAACGGATGACGGCGGAACGGCTTTGGCAAATGGGCTTTATTACGTACGCGTCACAACACCCGGCGCGAGCCGCATCATTAAACTGCTGGTGATTCGCTAGTTGAGCAGTTTGTTGAAATCGAAATATTTGATCAGTTGAAGCCGAAATCCGCTCCAGGGAAAGCCGTCGTTCTTTAAAAAACGATCTAAATAAGAGTCGTTAAGAACAGCCGGGGAGCGGGAAAGTTCCGCTACTCCATCCCATTCCAGGCCTACCCCCAGACCGGAATCTGAAACCAGTTCCACTCCCGGGCCGCCATGCAAAGTCCAGGCGGTCGCGTTATTACCCTGGTCGTAATAATCGATCCCCGCGTTTAAATAAAATCGAAGGTTTTCTGTATTCGCGTTCCAGCGTAATTCCAACTCGGTGGGTAAAAAACCATGATTGATGACTCCCGCGATTTCCAAGGCGGGGTCTGGCAGCCAAATAAACTTTAAATTGTTGAGATAGGTTCCCAATTGTCCAGCCACAGCGAAGTTGTGATCCCCGATAGTCTCAATGGAATGGGCATCATCGAAAAGAACGTAATGCTTTTTGCCTTCTGCTTCATAGTGGTCTACTAATCTTTTGTTGAGCGGCAAACCCTGGTGCAGGGACAGGTACATATCGTTGATCACCCCGTTGATTTGGGACAATCCGTGACAGATGCCGCAATCCAGCGAACTTTGGGTAGCGTCGATGGTGGTGAGCCCATCAATACTGGTTGTTTTTTCGCCGCCCTGGCCCAAACGGGGACGGTCATGATGAAAGGATTGGGAAAGTTGAAGGGCTTTATCCCGGCTAGAAACATATAACACCAGTTTGTCATCCAGGGCGGTTTTTAAGGCGGGATAGTAGAGGTTTTTGAAGTCCTCAGCGTCAATGTCGGCGGAAATCAGAATGACAGCCCCCACTTTCGAAAAGTTTTGTCCCTCGGCGGCCAGTTCATTGAGAGCTCTGGTTAAAAGGTAAGTACCCATGCTAAAGCCCACTAAATGCACTTTGCCCCTGCCGGATTCTTTCAGTACCTGACGAATAAAGTTTTTTAGATGGCTGATCACCTCGGGCTGATTGACCGTGTCCTGGTCAACCTTGTAATCGCCCATTGAAATGTTGCCGTGGGAGGGCCAGCTATAAAGCAAAGGCTCGCCGGGAAGCTGCAAATCATAGGCGATTTGAGCCGCTTCTTTAGCGCCTTCCTCAAAGGTGGTGGAAAAGCCGTGGACGTAAAGAAATGTCTCGTTTTGGGTCTTTTGGTGAAGAGCGCGATTAAAGTTTTTTTCATCCAGTGGAATAAGAGGCTGCAAACCCTTTTGCTTTTTTGGGTTCTGCGCCAGTTGTGACCAGGTTTGATCGTTGTCGCTTTTTCTAAAATAATGAAGATGAAGAACGAATTGAGCCTCGCCAAAAATTAAATCGGGCGAGCTTTTAGAGGTTAGATGGTTGTGGCTCAATTCTCGATCGGTGCCGTAAAGGATGGAGATGATCGGATAGTAATCTCGCGGCAAAGGGGAATCGGCCAGCCCTGAGTGAAGCCCTATTAAGAACAGGCTCAGTGTGAAAAAGAGGATGATTTTTGGTTTTGAAATATTCATGAGGCTTGAGTGTAGCTCATCGAGATAGCGAAGTAGAGAGGCGTTATCCTTTGAATTCGATCTTATATTGAGAAACCTATCAAAATGATATGAGTTTTGGTTAAAAAGTTAACCAAGAATTAAGACGAACTATCAGTTTAATTCTTTAATAAGAGTACAATCATATTGATCGTTACACACCTTCGCTTGATCAGCGTCTTTGTCGAATGTCTTTAGGCGATCCGATTCCAGATTCCTACCTCCATTTGATTCTCCAAGCAGCCGCTTCATTCACCATCATTTAAACCACTAAATGATTCATGTTGATCAAGGAGTCATTCGTGCGCGTAGAAGACCTTAACTTAAAAGAATTATTGGAATTAGATCCGGCAGGCGGAATGGTTCATTTCGCGGGCCAGCGGGCGCTGATTTTTGACGCCGTTTCTCATGGGCTTCTTCGCAAAGAACTCATTGATTCTTTCGGCGAGCGGGTGGCTCGGGGCATTTTGAGCCGCTACGGTTATATCCACGGCAGGCGTCTGGCTGAGACGATGAAAAATAAATACCGATGGCACAGTGATGATGAGTGGCGCAGGGCGGGGGCCCGTATTTACGCGCTACAAGGGCTTTTTATGCTCGATCCAAATGGGCCTATCGCCTTTGGTCCTGAGGGCGGTTCCTGGCTGGTTTCTTATGAGGCGGAACAGCATATTCTTCTCAAAGGCCGTTCTGAAAATTCTGTCTGCTGGACACTCAGCGGCCTGCTCAGCGGTTATTTGAGCTTCGCCACCGGCAAGGAAATGTACGCGCTGGAGGATAAGTGTGTCGGTAAGGGCGACGCGGCCTGCCATGTGATGATCAAGTCTGAGGAAGAGTGGGGCGACAGCGTGGGCAGTGAGCTGGCGGTTTTCAAACGGGTTGGCATTGACGAGGCTTTGAGAGATGTGACCACAACCCTGAAGCGCACGGAAAGTGAATTGAATGAGAAAATTAAGAAACTAGCGGTAATCGCCAAAATTGAGGAGGATCCGGCGGAACTGATGGAACGGAGTCCCGAAATGCGAAAGCTAATGGAACTGGCCAGAACCATCGCGGTAGTTGATTCAACTGTTCTTGTCACCGGTCCCAGCGGCGCGGGCAAAGAACGTATAGCCCGATTTGTTCATGACCATTCTGCCCGTGCGGCAGGGCCTTTCATCGCGATCAATTGCGGGGCCATCACCGAACCTTTACTGGAAAGCGAACTGTTTGGGCACGCGAAGGGTTCTTTTACGGGCGCGACCATTGACCGTCCCGGCCTTTTTGAGGCGGCCAACGGCGGAACGCTTTTTCTGGATGAGGTCGGCGAAATCGCTTTATCCATGCAAGTTAAGCTTTTAAGGGCGCTCCAGGAGAGGGAAGTGCGCCGAGTCGGCGAGAACAAGACCCGCCCCATTAATGTGCGGGTTGTCAGCGCGACGAATAAGAACTTAAAAATCGAAGTGGCGGAAAAAAGGTTCCGCGAGGATCTCTATTACCGGTTGAATATTGTTGAGTTGGCTGTTCCGGCTCTCCATGACCGCCGGGAAGACATTCTGCCTTTGGCGCGAAGCCTTTTGGCGGAAGCCGCGATCCGCATGAAGCGTAATGTGAATGGTTTGACAACTGAAGCGGCAGACTTGCTGCTGGCCTATGCCTGGCCGGGCAACGTCCGTGAGCTGGCGAACGCGATGGAGCGGGCGGCAGTGGTGGCTAAAGGCAACCGGGTTGAGGCGCATGATCTTCCGTCCGAGTTACGCATGGCGATGCCTTTGGTTTCTGACAAGGGTGTGCCGCGATTTTTGAGGGATGTGGAAAAAGACTGCATTTTGGGCGCGCTTGAAAAAACCCACGGCAACCGCGTGGAAGCCGCCGAACTCATGGGCCTGGGTGTGGCTACCCTTTATCGAAAACTAAAGCTGTATAAACTCGATAAGGCCTTGGTGGATTAGCGTTATACAGCCTTCAAAAGGGGATGGGCAGTGGAACCATTTGAAGGGATAAGGATGACTTCGTCCGGAATGGGCTTACAGAGATCAAAAAGAAGGATCTCCGTAGGCTCTTGAGCCGTGAATGAGGCGGATAACTCCATGGCCAGCCCCGCCCCGTCGCCCGTATAAAGATTGAGATCGTTGAGTAAAATATGGCCTTTGACCACGTGAAGCCAGGCATCTCGGCCCGGGCTTAACTCGTGAATCATGTGATTTCCCTTGTTAATGAAAGTGGAATAGATTTGGACATCCTGCTCAATCGCGAGCGACGAGTTTCTTCCATCAGGTGAGGCGATGAGTCTTAAAATCCCTTTTCGGTCAGCGTAGGTGAAAAGTTTTTTGACCCCCTCTTTTTTCAAGGCGCCTTTGCGGGGCGTAAAGCCGCTTTGAAAAATATGGGCATCTTCGTTTGGGGAAGCGTCGAAAGTATATTGTTTGCCGTCGGATGCGACATTCGCCGCGTGAAAGTCCTTGGTCTCTAAAATATCGATTTTTCCCAAGGGACCCTTATAGACAATCATGCCTTCCCGTACGTAAGTGACAATGACCATGTCTTTATGCGTATGAAGGACAAACCCTGTACCGGGCGCGAGTATCTCCTCGTTCAAAATCTTCAGCACTCCAAAGCCGTTTTTTAAAGGGTCAGTTTGGTTTTCGGAATCGAAAGTCATCCAGGTTTGCTGGCTTTTACCCTCGATGTGGCGGCGTTCTTCTGCTTTTCTGATGGTGATCATTTTCACTCTTTCACTGCCGAGGGCGTGTCTAATCTCCGTAATAGGAAGCAAGAAATACGCCATGGCGGCAATCGGTTTCAGGGGTGTTTTGAACCCTTTTGCCCCTGGTTTCTCAAAAGAAATCAAAATGACACTTTTTACGATCAATTTGATAGCGGCCCCTTCCTTTGGCGTGAGTCGACCCTTAAAAGCCCCGAAAATTCACTCGGCACATTCCTTGCTTTAACTCATCTCATCGAATCCAAGAACGACTGTGGGATTCAACTCAAAGGAGTAGTTCATGATCAGCAATCTTAAAAAGACTTTATTCGCGACAGGTTTAGTGGTGTTGGCGGCGGTTCCTTTTATCGCCAAAGCAGGCGTTACTTTTGGCGTCGATTTTGGGTCCGACAATGAAGCTCATTACCGGTTTCACAACAACGGGTGGCATCATCAGGAAATGATGAGAGCCGCTAACGCTCTCGTTACGGCCAAAAAACGCCTCTGGTATTCCAAGGGCAATTTCGGCGGCCATCGTGAAAGCGCCATGCAGGATATCAACATGGCCTTAGATGAAATCAGCGCCGCTGAAAATTACGCGCACACGCATTAAAAGAAAGTCTGAGGGTCTGTTTAGCACAATACCCTTTTTCTTGTCTCAAGCAGGCCGGGTTGGTTTACAGGAGCCAACCCGCATTTTTTGAAAGCGTGGACAGGATGACCAAACATAAGTATGAACACCAACGTTCAGCCGTGGTGCGGCAGACCATCAGCGAAGTCAGGGTGCCTTATTGGCGCCGGGCTCACCGTGATTGGCGTTTCTTAGTCGTAGTAGTTTTGATGCTGGCTGCCATTATGACCTATGTCATGACAGGCGATTTGAGCTGGCAAAATCATGGTCATGTGATGCCTTTACTCGCACCAGCGCCGTAAGAAGGAGTTCGAAATGATCGACAAATTTATGACAAAACTCAACGAGTGGTTTAGCGAGCCTTTGGGAAACACACTGCCGTCTGATTCGGCTGAAACTGAGCTGAAACATCCCTGGCCTATTTATGAGCGTTTTAAAGCTCTGTCAGTCCGGATGCGCGGCAGGGGGGACAAAAGGGAGCCGATTCAACGAATTGATGAGTTTCACCCTCGGGGTGAGGCGGGGCGCCGTGAAGTTCGGGGCCCTCGGGGTATTTCCAAGGCGGTTATGCCTCGTCCGGGCCGCCGGGTTACCAGTCAAAAAAAGAAATGAGGAATTTATGTCAAAAGGCGATTTCGTGAACAATTTGCAGGAAATTCGTAAAAGAGCCCGCGAGCATATGCAGGAGGGCGCTGTCACGACCGGCTACCGGGCTAACCGGGAAGTGGTTATCAAGATTTTGAACGAAGCTTTGGCCACCGAACTGGTGTGTGTGCTTCGCTACAAACGGCATTTTTTTATGGCGCAGGGCATTGATGCCGCCAACGCCTCGCAGGAATTTAGCCAGCATGCCGCTGAAGAGCAGGGTCACGCCGATCAAATCGCTCTTCGAATTACTCAGCTGGGCGGCGAGCCCAATTTCAGTCCGGTTGGAATGTTGGACCGCAGCCATTCTGAGTATGTGCCGGGTAATGGCTTGAGCGAGATGATTCAGGAGGATCTGGTAGCCGAACGTATTGCCATTGATTCCTATTCCGAAATGATCCGTTATGTGGGCGAGGACGATGTGACTACCCGTGTGATGCTGGAAGGCATTCTGGCGGTTGAGGAAGAGCATGCCAATGACATGGCTAATTTACTTAAAAAGATGAATCCTGGAACAAAAGGCAACGGCACCGCTCATTGAGGAGTGCTTCAACATTATGGGGAGATAGTTATGAAAGTTAAAACAGATGTTATTGTTAAAAAACTAAAGCAAACAATTAAAGAGTGGGACAGGGCTTTTGATCAGTTTCAGCTAAAGGCCTACCCCAACCGGCTGCTAGCTCAGGTTCAATACCGCGAGCAGTTGAAAAGCTTAATCTCAATGCGTCTGCTGGTTGAGGAGAGACTACTCAATTTTCATCAGCGCATTCATTGAAATGGCGAAAGCCGGCTAGTTAGAACTTTTTTTTGAGCTCATAGGTGAAAATCATGAGGCTCCATCTGCTGTCCTTACCATCTCCTTCGGAGAAAAAATATGCCCCTCTTAGGCGATAAAAAATACGAAATCGGAATGATCGGATTGGGCGTGATGGGGCGCAATTTGAGCCTAAATATAGCAGACCATGGTTTTTGGGTGGCTGGCTACGATAAGTCTCCGGCACAGGCAGAAGCGCTAAAAAAGGAACCCGCAAAGCGGGATATTTTCGCCACCTCAGATCTTCAGACTTTTATCGCCTCACTCCATTTACCCCGGGCGATTCTCATGCTGGTTCCAGCTGGCGCGCCGGTAGACGCGGTCATCAAGGATATGATCCCGCATCTGGATAAGGGCGACTTGATTATCGACGCGGGTAATTCTCACTTTAACGATACGGATTTACGCACAGAGGCCCTGAAGGAAAAGGGAATACTGTTTCTCGGGATGGGTATATCCGGCGGGGAAGAAGGCGCGCGTCACGGCCCCAGTATTATGCCAGGCGGGACGCAAGAGGCCTATGAGCGCGTCCGTCCCGTTTTGGAAGCTGCCGCCGCGAAGGTCAATGGAGAGGCTTGTGTTGCCTACCTTGGTTCTGGTTCGGCGGGGCATTTTGTGAAGATGGTTCACAATGGAATTGAATACGGCATCATGCAATTGATTTCCGAAACCTACGACATGATGAAACGGGGCTGGAATTTAAACGACGATGAAATTGGCGAAGTCTATACCGCGTGGAACAAGGGCGAACTCAACGGCTATCTGATGGAGATCAGCGGCCATATTTTTGCCAAGCAGGATGTGGAGACCGGCAAACGGCTGATTGATGAGATTCTTGGAGTGGCTGAACAGAACGGTACCGGTATGTGGACGTCCCAAAGCGCGATGGAGTTACAAGTGCCTACGCCGACGATTGATTTGGCCGTTTCGATGAGGGATTTGTCCGTTCTTTCAATAGAACGCGAGCAAGCAGGGATGATTTATCGGCGGTCTATGAGGAGCCTTAACGGCAGTCGAGAAATGTTTCTCAAACAACTAGGTCATGCGCTTTTTGTCGGAATCATCACGGCCTATGCGCAAGGAATGGCTCTTTTGGCGGCGGCTTCGAAAAAATACAAGTATGGCCTCCAACTGGAAGCGGTGGCGCGGATATGGCGGGGCGGTTGTATCATCCGGGCCGCGCTATTGGACGACATTCTCGAGGCTTTCCGGGCGAAGCAAGACTTATCCAATTTATTACTCGATCCTAACCTCTCACGTAAAGTCATGGAACATCAGGAAGATTTACGTCAAGTGGTGTGTCAGGCGGCTGAAGTGGGCATCCCTGTGCCGGGGCTGATGGCTTCTTTGGCTTATCTTGATTCCTACCGCAGTGTGTGGCTGCCGGACAATCTTATCCAGGCACAGCGCGATTATTTCGGCTCCCACAGTTATGAACGTATCGATACCAAAGGAGTATTTCATACCGAATGGGAACAAAATGAAAAGTGACCTAGAACCAACCGTAATCGTTATTTTTGGCGGAGCCGGTGATTTAACCTGGCGTAAGTTAATGCCCGCGTTATTTGATCTGCACCGTAACGGCCGGATGCCGAAAAAGTTCTCCATCATCGTGGTCGATCGAATTGCTTTTCCCGTTGAAAAGCTGCACAAACGGTTTCTTCAAGGCGTGAATCGGTTCTCGAGTAAAGGCAGCGCCAAGGCTGTGGATTGGCGTAAATTCTCTAGAAACATCACGTATCAACAAGGGGATTTTAAGGATCCGGTTACCTACTCGAATTTAAAAAAGAGTTTCGCGAAACTGGATGGGGATTGGAAGGGAAAGGCGGGGCACATTTTCCATATGGCGACGCCGCCAAGCTTATTTGGCGACATTCCACAGCAGCTTGGCGCCGCGGGCTTGAACCAGGACAGGACAGGTTCCCGGATTGTGGTCGAAAAGCCTATCGGCCATGACTTGAAATCAGCTCAGGAGTTGAATCGTATACTCACGGAAAACTTCCATGAATCACAAATTTTCCGCCTCGATCATTATCTGGGCAAGGAAACAGTTCAAAATATTCTAGCCTTTCGTTTCGCTAATCCGCTTTTTGAGCCTATTTGGAATCGGCGTTTTGTGGACTATGTGACGATTACGGTGGCCGAAGAAGTCGGCGTAGGGCATCGGGGCGGGTATTACGAAGGCGCGGGTGCCCTCAGAGACATGATGCAAAACCACCTTCTCCAATTACTCTGTCTCGTCGCCATGGAGCCGATGGTTTCGTTCAAGGCGGATGAAATCCGCAACAAGAAAGTAGATGTACTTCATTCGATTAGGCCAATCACCAGTAGTGAGGTTCGGCGGGTTGCCGTGCGGGGACAATATGGTCCAGGGACTCTACTGAATAAAAGAGTACGAGGCTACCGCCAAGAAGAAAAAGTTTCGCCGCGCTCCAAAACTGAAACTTTCGCGGCGGTCAAACTCTTTGTGGATAACTGGCGTTGGCAAGGAGTGCCTTTCTATTTGCGTACGGGCAAATGTCTGTCCCGTCAGGTTTCTGAAATTTCTGTTCAATTTCGCGCGGTACCGCACCAATCATTTCCATCTGAGTCCAAACGCGACTGGAGTCCTTCGCGGTTGATTCTTTCAATTCAACCTGAACAAGGCATCGCGATGGATTTTCAAGCGAAGTACCCCGGGCCCCTGATGATCTTAAAGCCGGTGGAAATGAAGTTTAATTACCAGGATAGTTTCGCGATACCATCGCCGGATGCTTACGAAACACTGCTGTTGGATGTGATGAAAAAAGATCCGACCCTGTTCATGCGGGCCGATCAGGTAGAAGCGGCGTGGAAGGTTTTGATGCCGATTATCACCTCTTGGGCTAAATCCACTCCCCGTGATTTTCCTAATTATGCCGCCGGAAGCTGGGGGCCAAGGGCGGCGGATGATTTGCTGTCAAGAGATGGACATGCTTGGCGGCCGATGAAATGACTTTGAAAAAGTGATCCGCTAACCATTCTTTTGCCGCGATTTTTAAAGGCTGTTCAACCGCCCTTCTATTTTCACGCCTTGCTGCGCGGCGGAAAGGCATGCTCCCAGGATGAGAGTAGAACCACTGAAGTAGATGAGTGTAAGCAAGGCCATCATGCCGCCGAAGACGCCGTAGACGACGTTGTAATTGGAGAAATTTTTGAGGTAAATGACGAAAAGGGTTTCGAAAGCGTACAGCACTCCAGTAACGACTAATGAAGCGAACCACACTTCAGCGAACCGAGTCTCGCGGCAGGGCGCGTGCTTGTAAAAAAAGACCAGTCCTCCAAACAGAATTATCATTGGGCCAATATAAACAACAACATAATAGATCCATGGAATGGTATCGATTGGCGCGAAAAGCGAATGTTTCGCGATTCTGCCCAGGACAGGCAGTCCCACCCCCAACGAGATGGTCATAAACACGATGCCCAATAAGAGCAAGTTTTTAGAAAGCATAGTCCACCATCTTTTTTCCCATGTTCCCCAGGCGCGATTGACCGCCCGAACCAAAACATTAAAAAAACGGAAAGCTGCCGCGCCGTAAAAAAACGGAGCGATGATGATCACCTTGTCGCGCGCCTCCACCATGTCTGAAAGAGTAGTGAGAATGATCTGATGAGTTTTGTCATTCATGGGTACGTAATTCTTAATAAATCCAATCGCCTCGCCCGCCGCGTGATGTTCATCCACAAAAAACGATGCGATCGATACGGTTAAGGCAATTAAGGGAAATATTGAGAAGAATGAGTAGTAAGCAAACGCGGCAGCCCTTTGTGATCCGCCGATATTTAAAAAGTTTCTAAAGGCGAGAATGAGTACGCTTTGGGACGGTGTGATTTTTTTTAAGTATTTTCGTATCAAAAAAAACTCCTGTTTAACACATTGGGAAGGCCAAAGAGGGTCAAACCTCATAGTCCTCGCGGTAAATATCCCAGAAGGTCAAAAAGGCGGTGACCATCAGCGGGCCCAAAAACAGCCCTATCACACCGTATAATTTGATTCCGCCCAGGGTGCTGAAGAGCATTAATAGAAAAGGCATACGTACTTGGGATCCGATCAAGGCGGCTTTTAAGACGTTATCCGATAAGACGGAAACCAGAATCCCCCAAATAAGGAGAAAAATTCCCATTCCGGTGTCGTGGTTCATCACCCAAATGGCCGCGGGAATGGTGATTAAAACCGAGGCACCCAAGAGGGAGAAAATAGCCACGGCAAAACCGAAAAAAATGGCCAGGGGCACTCCTGCCACAATAAAGCCCAAAATATCCAGCAGTCCCTCAGTGACAGCAGTCACGAAAATACCCACCACGACTCCTCGGAAGGTTCCGTGGACGCATTGCATGATTGAACGTTTGTTGCGGGGATTCATGGGTAAGGCTGAAAGAATGGTTTCCACAAATCTTTTTCCATCCCGGAAAACAAAATAAAGCGTCGCCATGAGAACAATGCCGTTGATGACGACCGCGAGTATATGTCCGCCCAGAAGAGGTCCCTCATCACTCATCCGTTTGCCGATCTTCGTCGCCACATCCAATAACAGGGGTTTTAAGGCAACTCCGGCATTCCCTAAAAAATTTGTGATCGGAACCATCAGGTGCTGCATATAAGAAGGCGTCTGATAGTTGTCCAGGAACTTCTCGAGCTTGGGACCGATGTCGGTGGCTTCGGTTGAAGCCATTAATCCCAGACCGGCCAGCGGAAGGACCGTTAAGATGAAAATTCCGCCTGTCATAATGGCCGCGGCTGCATTGGGGTTATGAATCCGACGAAGAACCCATTCCTGAAAAGGCGAAAAAACAATGCCCAATATGATAGCGCCCAAAACACCCGGCAAAAAAGGTTTGGCCAAAAGCACCGTTTCGTAGGTAATCCATCCAAAACAGATGAAAAAGAAAATGGAGACCCATTGACGCCGATTAATCTCGATAGTGTTTTTCAAAAATTTACCTCTTTTCCTTTGATAATGTGTTCAACGCTATTTAACCCGCGAATGGCGGGACCTTAAAAAGGCGATTATTTCATCTATCTCTGTGGGCGTAAGAGTGGAGGCGTAAGAGGGCATATTGGGCGCGCCGTTGGAAATAAGTAAAAGCATCTGGTTCGCCGAAAGTTTATCTCCCACTTCGGATAAATCTGGACCCCGCCGGCCTCCATCACCCTCGATTAAGTGACAATTGAGACAGCCTTTTACCTCAAAAAGATGGGCGCCCTTGAAAATGGGACCGCTATCAGCCCCAATGACCTCAACGGATAGGGGTTTGGGGTCAAAGTTGGGTGACCAGTCGGACTTCACGCCAGCCAACCAAAAAGCGCCAATCATCACGACTACCATGATCACCACCGCCACTGCCCAGGGACGGCGGCTGGGACTGCGCTCGCCATGGTTGGAAATAAAAGGAAACAAAATCAAAAGGATTCCGGCGAAAAGCGGCGCGAAGATCATGAAGAAGTTCTCGATGCCGTGGGGTAACAGAGCCAGCACCGCGAAATACCATATCAGGTACCAGTCAGGCCGGGGGTTGGCGTCAATCAGGCTGGGATCGGGAGGGTGCCCCAGTTCAGGAGGCCCGAAGACAAAGGCTAAAATAACAATCCCGATGGTCATGGCTGCCGCGAAAACCATGTCCCGCCAAATCGCGTCCGGCCAAAAAGGAACGCCATCTTTCTTGAGAGCGGCTTCATATTCTTTCCGGTAAGTTTGAGGATTCACTTTTTTACCCGGCTGGGGAGGCTCCGAAATGCCGTGGCGCAGAACCAATAATAGATGAAGCCCCACAAAAGCGAAGACCAGAGCGGGGATGAGAAATACATGAACCACAAAAATCCGGCTGAGGGTAGAACCGCCCACGGTTGGGCCGCCGAGAATCAGGGTGGAGAGCCAGCCGCCGACCAGAGGAGCGCGGGAAGCCTGTTTTGCCGCGACTACCGCGGTCCAGACGGCGTTTTGATCCCAGCGCAATATTTGCCCCGTGAAGCCCATGAGAAGGGTAAAGCCCAAAAGCAAAACACCCGTAAGCCAATTCATTTCCCTTGGGAATTTATAGGAACCCTGCAGAAATACCTGGGCCATGTGAATGCCAACCATCAAAACCATGGCGGAGGCTCCGTAATAGTGAAGGGCCCGGGCAAAGGCCCCGAAAGTTGTACTTTGGGTGATGGTTTGAAGGGTGACGTAAGCTTCGTCAGCCGAGGGAATATAGTAAAGCGCCAGGGCAATTCCGCTGGCCACCTGGATGATAAAAGCGCATAACGTCGCGCTGCCAAACACATACCACCATCTGGCGCCGGACGGAACCGGATGTTTGGCTACTTTGCCGATCAGGCTGATCAAACCTGTGCGGTCTTCCAGCCATTGATAAATTTTTTCAACCATTTTTTTGAACAATGTTTTCCCCTAAAGAGTAACTAAAATTTCAACCTGATCTTTGGTAACGCGCGTCGGATAACGAGGCAAAGGAAGCGGCGGCGGCCCGGCGGCGACGGAACCATCTTTGTCATAAACACCTCCATGGCAGGGGCACATGAACAACTGAGCTTCTGAACGCCAACGCACAGGGCAGCCCAAATGGGTACAGCTGGTGGAAAAAGCGGTGAAATTATCAGTGCTTTCCCGGCGCAGCCAGGCGGCGGTTTTCGCCGTCACCCCGGCCCAGGGAAGTGGCGAGGACTGAAGGAAGGTGACGGCCACGGTCTCGCCGATCTTGAAGGAGTCAATTTTACCCACAGGGCGCCAAACCGAGGGCGGTTTTTTAAAAAGGGGACGGAAAATAAAACCAACCAAGGGAATGCCCACCGCCGCCGTCATTAAGCCGGCCAGGGCGAAAATCAGTCTTTGAAAAAAACTCCGTCGGGAAATCTTTTTCGCGTCGGTAACAGCTGGAATGGAATTTTGTTTACTCATGACGCATTTCCTCCAGCCAGCCGGTGATCGAGAGAACCAACAGCAGTAATCCAACACTGGTTAGAATAAACGAAGTCACTAAACCCCAAAGGAGAAGAACAGTTCCCAGGGCCAGCGCGGCGGGCCAAAAAGTTGGCCTGGGCATTTTTTCATCCGGCACGCTGGTCCAACCACGGCGTAAAGAGGGAAGTCCGGTGTTGTCTTTTTGGCTCATTTTTTCCTCTTTTCTTTGGATGGGAAGGGAACCGCGTTTCCGTGCTGGTGGTAAAAACGGCGCAAAAGAAACAGGATGGCGATCAAATAAACCAGGCAGGCTGGGACCCACATCAAAAGACCGCCGATTTGCTGATCTGAGGCAGGGGTCAATCCCCAGCCTTGAATCAGCGGCAAGATGCTTGGATTTGCCGGATGCATGAAAATGGGACAGACACTGACGGACGAGAAACTGATCCATATTCCCAGGAGTGTGCAGGCGACGCAGGCGGTGAAAAGATAAAGAATTCCGGTGAGGGGAAAAAGACGTTCTTCGGTTCTTGGCCCCACAATGGGTCTCCAGAAAAGGATACCGAGAAATAAGAGCGAGAAGGTTTGGAGGCTATGGATGAATTCATTCGACGCGGCGGCGTCACAAAAAGCGGGGATATGCCAAAACCACATGGCGCCTACACCTGAAAACCAGGCGACCAAGGGAAGTTTTATCCAGCGGGCAAGCGAAAGAATGTGACGATGAGGCGGGACGGGCAGCCCTAATAAAAGAAGCGGCGGGACGATGAGTACCAGTAAGAGATGCTGGATCATATGGGCGCTGAATAAAGTGCCTTTGGCCAGGAAACTGATGGGAGAATCCAGAGCGATAAAGAACAGAATTACTCCAATGGTGAAAAGAATAGATTTTCCTGAGAACTTTAATTTGCAGAGGATGGCGTAGAAAAATAAGGCCGCGATACAGCCGACGATTAAAGGAATGTTCCCGTCCCAAGTGGATAAAAGCCATTGTCGAGTGGTCATGTTCTTACCCCCACGATATAAATGGTGGTAAATACCGCGATCCAAACCAGGTCCACAAAATGCCAATAGAGGCCGATGGTCTTCACTATCGCGGTTTTGCCCGTTTTAAAATCACCAGCTAAAGCGAGACCCAAAACGATTAAAAGGCCGATGAGGCCGATCAATACGTGGAGCCCGTGCAGGCCCGTCACCATAAAGAAAGATGCGCTGAAGAGATTGGTCCCGGCCCTGAGGCCTTTTTGAAAAAGTTCCCAATATTCCATGGCTTGACCCGTCATGAAGGTGCCCCCCAGCATTAGGGTTGCGGCTAACCAAAGTAGAAAGCCGTTATGGCTTCCGGCCGCGAGTTTTTTCTCCGACATCCAGTAGGTGAAGCTGCTGGATAAGAGACAAAAGGTGAAGACGCCGGTTTTCAAAGGATTCAACCACTGACTGCCGGGGTACGGGTGCTGGGAGTAATTGTAAAAAATGTAGGCGATCAAAAGCATGATGAAGAAAAATCCCTCGGAAGCGATGAAACACATCATGCCGACTTTGTTTTTATCCATCTTTGTTTCTTTTGATTTCTCCCGGGAGGCGTTGGGTTCATCCTGGTTTTCGGGATGAGCGAGATCCCAAAGAGGACGGCGGCCATGAATGGGAGGAAGTTGATCGAAGTTGTGTTCCGCTGGCGGTGAGGAAGCGGCCCACTCCAGCGTCCATGCGTTCCAGGGGTTCTCTCCGGCGACGGTTCCGCGGCGAAGACTAACCACCATGTTCCAAATCAGTACCAGCACTGAAATGCCAAGAAGAAAAGCGCCGATCGTGGAAATCATATTGAGGAGTCCCCAGCCTGGAAGGTCTGGATAGGTGTAGACACGCCTTGTCATACCCAACAGTCCCAGAAAATGCTGAACAAAGAAAGCCATGTTGAAGCCGATGACCGTCAGCCAAAAATGAACCTTTCCAATTGGCTCGGATAAAAGCCGTCCGCTGATTTTGGGAAACCAGTAATAAATGCCAGCAAATACGCCGTCAAAAAACGCCAATCCCGATAAGGGTGCTGCCAATCAATGGGACGGAGAGCTTTCATTTTTTGCTCGGTATGGACTGTGGGTTTTTGTGGGTAGTTCATTGGAGGACTCCTCTTTTCAATTTCGTACAAGCCTCAGGTTTAT
>Ga0206920_1013_pt2 | contig 27050 bp, 18 predicted proteins | sample Alteio_BWOrgHeat_65_FD_152934 | JGI IMG/M metagenome (GOLD analysis project Ga0206920, IMG submission 152934) | Enriched cells from forest soil in Barre Woods Harvard Forest LTER site, Petersham, Massachusetts, United States -... | ecosystem: Environmental > Terrestrial > Soil > Temperate forest >...
TCCCCCTACGTTTATCCGGGCCTTCAGGATCGGCAAACTACGACTGGCTTCGCCAAAGCTCGTTTTAAAAGAGAAAAAGTTTTTTACCCGTTCGTCCTGAGGGAAGCGGCTTGGCCGCGAACTTGAAGGATGATTCCGATAAAAAAGAGTTAGTATGACAGATCAAAATTGCATATTCTGCAAAATAATAAACAAGCAAATTCAGGTAACAATAGTTACTGAAAATGATGATCTTATCGTTATTAAAGATATTGCTCCAAAAGCTCCCGTTCATTATTTAATTATTCCTAAAACTCATATCAAAGATGTTCAGTCTTTGGACGTTGCACATGCTGAAATAGCTGGAAAAATGATGCTCATGGCAAAAGAATTGTCATCGCATTTATCAGGCTCACAAGCTTTTCGATTAATTATCAATAATGGCCCAGATGCAGGGCAATCTGTTTTTCATCTCCATTATCACTTTTTGTCCGGCAAAAAAATGCTAGATTTTTAAATTTTCTTCATAAATTTTTCTCTATTCTTTGCCCTTTCTCTCTTTGGCGAAATTCAATTTGAATTTATACTTGTTTTGCTATTGACTTGCGTGAAGTATTCGGTATATTGAAAAGTGTTCATGTCACAGTGAAATTGAGGTTTTTTAGAGGTTATTTGTTATCCTAAATGGGGATACTTCATGAAAAGGTTATTCTGTTTTTTTATCAACATATTATTAGTGCTATCGCTACAACTTTCTGGTATTGCGGACGACATTGTGTGTAAAGATGACTCTGGCCACGACGTTTACTTTTACGAGTCTAGTGATTATCCGCAATATAAAGATAAATTTATTGCTTATGCCAAACAACATATTTGTGATGAAAATTTAGACGGCAATGGATTGCAATCGTTGGGTTTATGTTACCCAAAAGAAATGACACCTGTTGTTGACGAATTTGTAAAATGTATAGAAGATTCAACTATGTCTGTTGTTCAAGCGGAAATGGTTTATAGCAATTTGTTTACCTATAGATCTAATACGATTATGGCGCGTCTAGAGGTTTTTTTTGACGTTTATTCTAATCAACCTCTACTTGAACGATTGTATCGTTTTTTAGTAGTTGATAATACATTTGTGAAAATGCAAGAACAACGTGTTATAAAAGCTGCAAAAAAGAGATGGCCTGAAGTGCTGACACCTAAAATTGACTTAACGGATGTGATAATAGGTAAAACAATATTATATCAATCAAAAATTCCTTTCTTTTTACCCTATGCTTTTTCTGAAGGTATACACCGCACACAAACAGAGCTTCATGCGTGTAAGCATTTGCCATATGTAATAGCTTTGATGATTAAATATAAGACTTTGCATCACGCCGCTGAAGTGAAAAAAATGATATTAACGGCTTTTACTAAAGAGGTGCAAGAACATAAAAAAGGTAATTATGTCTTTTGGCATGGTAGAAAATATGTATGGGATTATTGTTCGTATATATACAAACAGCTCTATAATCTAACTGTACCTTTGACGGATAAAGTGGGTGACGATTATACTTTTTTACGTTTTGATGATTCAAAGTCTTTTTTCGCAGACGCACCATATATTTCACGACTCTTATTTAATTCTCCCTCAGATGCGTTGTATATGAATGCTTATCTTTTTGGCAATAGAACAGGTGGGACTTCATCACTTTCATTAGTAGTCAAAAATTATGACTTTAGTAGCCCAGACTTACAGAACACATTCACGGCTGAATATATGTGTACACAATTTAAACTTGAAAAATATTATAAAAAGTATGCAGAAGATTTCAAAAAACTTAAAACATTGCACATGGCTGCTAATATATCAAAGTTAGGTAATTTATTGATGATAGTGGTTGACGAAAAAAATGTTGAACGCGTATATTCTGCAGGTTGGCAAGCGAATCAAACGGTGCCGATACCTTTGAGTGACGGCACAAATACGAGTAATGCGAAAAAAATTATAGCTGATCTATCTACAGGAACATTAACCAAATTTGATCACCTTGAATATGTACTGCCTATAACAAAAGATTATGTGCTGAATCCAAAGAAGGGGCCACGCATTTATAGTTTTAATGGAGCAGATTCAGTAAAATATAAAGAGTTTCAAGATTTTGGTGCACAGCTATTTGCTAAAATTGCTTCTGATATAGTGTCAGATAAGAAATAGCATCTTTATCATCGCATTTATCAGGCTCACAAGCTTTTCGATTAATTATCAATAATGGTCCAGATGCAGGGCAATCTGTTTTTCATCTCCATTATCACTTTTTGTCCGGCAAAAAAATGCTGGATTTCTAATTTTACATCAATCTCTTCTGTTTAATTCTATTGCGCTATAAATCGTGTAATATTTTGCCGTCCACACGCAACATAATTATAATAGAAATATTTGGAGTTTTTGGTTTGACATAATCGATCTATTCATTATATTTAACATATAGCATTGATTTTAATATGGACAGGTTATTTTGCTCTTAAATGGAGTTCTTTTATGCAACACATATTGCGCATTATTTGTATTCTTCTCTTTTCGTCCTATTTGCAGCTATTTGGGGTTGCGCAGGAGGTTTGTAAGCACGAAGGCAAATCGGTCTATTTTACCAGTTCTAGCGTAGTCACTTATCCTCAATATAAAACTCACATGTTTGCTTATGCCAAAAAACATATTGTTGATGAGTCGTTTGATTTTTACGCATGCCAATATTTGATAAGTTATTATCCAGAGTTTGCAGCACCTTTATGTGACGAAATAGTTGTTCGTTTGCAGGATATTTCTCAAGAATCAGTTCAGAAGATTCAGGATATTCTTTTTAATTACTTCTCAGCTGCACAAAGAACTAAAATTGAACAGGCAGCAAAACAAAAATGGAAGCCATTAGCCTTAGATATTTCTCAATTGCTCACCGATGATCAGTTGCCAGAATTACCAAAGCTGCAATGGTTACTTGCATATGCTGATAGCAAACATCGAGGAACCCAAACTGAGCATCATCTATGCAAAAATTTGGCAAGCATTATTACGTTACTGCACAAATATAAGCATAAGCGTAAAGATCCTTTAGTCAGAAAGATGTTGTGGGATGCTTTTATTCAAGAAGTTGAAGAATATAAAAAAGGAAATTATGTTTTCTGGCATGGTAGAAAATGGGGATGGGAATTCAGATCAGATATCTATAAACAGTTGCATAATGTAACAGCTAAACCAACTGATCGAATAGATGACACTTATATTCCTCTTCGTTTTGGGGATAGTTATGGTGAAGGTTTTTGCTTGAATTACGCTCTTTTTGGTAATACTACCGATGAAACGTCAGGTTCTTTATCATTTGTGCTGCGTAATCACGATTATAATTATGGCAAAAAAAATAATAATATGAGCAAATATACCGTTCAATATATGTTTGGTGTATTTGGATTATCACATTTATATGAGAAATATAGAGATGATTTTATAAAATTAGAAAATATTCATACGGCAGCAAACAGTAATGGGTATGGTGCTTTATTAGTATTAAGTGTGAAACCTCAAGATATCCATCATATTTACCCAGCATGGGCAGGAAGTTGGGGTCTAAAAAAACGAGAGATTTATATAGATGGAACATGGCCATCATATGGTAATACAACAGATACTAAAAAAATTATTGAAGCATTAAGAAACAATCCAGCATCTTTGCAGCATGGTCAAACTGATCTCATTGAGTTTGCAATGAAATTAAATAGTGACTATGCACTTAATCATAAAAAGGGTCCACGCATTTTTAGCTTTAATGCTGCAAGCTCGGATAAAATGAAGGAATATAATCAGTTGCGAGATGCTATTTTTGCTCGCTTGGCAAAAGACATAGCTGCTCAGGCGCATTAATTATTTTGGGGTTACGAGGTTTTTTTTAAATGAGGTTTTTTATGTTCCGAATTTTTCGTATTTTTTGCATAACTTTTTTTATTTTTGCATCACAGATATTGGGTGTTGCAGATCTTGGTAACGGCATTGTTTGTACAGATGCTTCTGGTAAAGCAGTTTATTTTAATAATTCTTACAATTATTATCCTCAATACAAAAATGAGTTCGTTGCTTACATAAAAAAGCATATCGCCAATTCGGCTTTTGATTTTTATGCTTGTCAATCACTTATGGGCTCATACCCAGAAACTCATACTGAAATTTGTGACGCAATTATCCAACGAATAAAAGAGATTTCTCAAGATGCGATTATCAAAGTTGAAGACAATTTATATTATTATTTTAGCGAAGAACAAAAAAATAAAATAAAAAAGGCAGTCCAAGCAAAATGGCCGCCCGTATCGATTGATATTTCTCAACTATTACAAGGTGATAAAGGAATTATATTACCCAAAATAAAAGCGTTAATCGAATACGCTAAAAATAAACATAAAGGTACTCAAACTGAGCACCATGTTTGTAAATATTTAGCGCAAGTAGTTGCGTTGTTGAAGCAATATAAAACGACGCATCAAAAACCTGAAGTAAAAAAAATGTTATGGGATGCTTTTATGTGCGAAGTTCAAGAGCATAACAAAGGAAATTATGTTTTTTGGCATGGCAGAAAATATCAATGGGATTTTTGTGAGTATGTATACAGAAATATCTATAATTTGACTGTTGAGAAAAAAAAGCAAGTTGCTGATGATTATACTTTTTTAAGGTTTGATGGCTCAGTATCACACTTTAGTGGTCAGGGGTGGTATTCAGGCGTTGGGAGCGTTTCAGATGTTCTTTATATGAATGCTTATCTTTTTGGTAACTCTGGGCAATGGGATAACTCCACTATTCAATTGGTGTTGAAAAATACCGATTGGAGTGACAATAAATATACTTCTTTTACTCCAGAATATATTTTGTCGCAATTTAAATTAAAAAAATATTATGAAAAATATGCCGCTGATTTTACAAAGCTTCAAGAATTGCATCAAGCGGCAAATCCTCATAACATTGGAAATTTATTAATGCTCGCAATTGATCAAGCTCATATTGGACTTGTGCATACTGCCGGATCATATGCAACAGATAAGAGGCCAGTGACATTAAGCAATGGGCAAACAACTACGGAAGCTAAAAAAATAATTGATGAGCTGCGGGCGGGTAAATTGGAAAATTCGGATACAATTGAATATGTTTTGCAATTGACAAAGGATTATGCGCTTGATCCTAAAAAAGGACTGCGCATTTATAATTTTAATGCATGTGACCCGAAAAAAAGAAAAGAGTTTGAAAATTACGGTGCAGCATTGTTTGCCAAAATTGCAGCTGATATGGCAGCTGAAAAAACAAAGTGGTGGTAACGTATGTTTAAAAGCATAGCAAATTCAGCAATCAGAATCTTTATTATCGTATCATTAAACAACGTTGCACATGCGACAAAGCATGCATATCAAACTATGCCGCCGGCCTCATTATGGGCTCGTATGGCACATGATTCAAATGTGAAACGTTTCGATATGCGACAAAGTTTTATTGATGATTGTGCTTTGTATGCCCATGAAAATAACTTGATTCCTCAACACAAAAAAAATAATGAAACTGTTCGTATAGCAACCTATAATGTTCATTCTTGGTACGACTGCAAAGGAAAAAACAACTTTGAAGGTGTAATGAGCGTTATTAAAGATATCAACGCTGACATTCTGATACTGCAAGAAGTATCCCTTTTCGATTGGAAAAAAATAAAAAAGACATGTGAAAGTCTAGGGTATTATTGCTCGAAATCATTATTCGTGCACACCATGTACTATTATCTTCATAGTTTTGGCAATATGATTGTATCAAAATATCCCCTGGCACAAGAACCGATACAAAAAACATTTGATGCCGATAAAAAAATGTTTGGCGACACGCGTGGGTATGTCAAAATAGTGGTTGATCTACCGCACCAAAAAAAAATAAAAATATATGGCACACATCTTGATGTGTACGATAATACTGAAAGTTTGCGAACGAAAGAAATTCAAGAACTGATAGAAGACATTGGCATTGGTATAGATCCATGTATTATAGCTGGTGATTTTAACGCGGTGCGTGCCTCTGATTATCAATATGAGATGGATGGTAAATCTGTCTGGCAAATGGTTAAAGATAATCATAAACAAAGAACTGGCATTGAACGCGGCACGCAAGCCTTACAGCTTTTAGCTGACAATAATTTTCAAGACTGTTTTACAAAAAATAGCCAAACCTCGCCCAAGTTCAGTGTATGGAGCGGTGTTCTTGTCGATTTTATCTGGTTGAATACCTTTTGGAATTTTCCTTTAGCAGGTTGTTATGTATACTACACTGCAGCAAGTGATCATTTGCCAATTATTATGGATGTAAAAGTATCCTAGTCTGATGTCTACTTTTTCTCATCGCTTGTAAATGTGTTGCGCTTTCAATATCATATCTATGTTAAAATACATTACGTTTTTTAGATAAAAAAAGGATCTACATGAATGTATCGATCAAGGTATTATTAAGCTTTTTATTAACTATTAATGTGACCTTTACAATACCACACATTGAAATTCCAGAAGGAATGTTTGGTATTGGAGGATTATTCACGGTAAACCCAGAAGCAGCAAAATCAATCAAAAAATTAGTAGCGGTTTTACTTCGAGGTCAATCGCCTTTAGCTTATGCTGAGCGTGAACTTATCGTAGCCTATGTTTCCTCATTAAATGAATGTGAAAGTTGTTGTAATGTGCATAGTGCAGCAGCAAGCCATTTATTAGATGGTAGGTCAGATATTGTCAATGCAGTTAAACAAGATTTTATGTCAGCACCTATTTCAGATAAGTTAAAAAGTTTATTAGCTATTGCTGGTAAAGTGCAAAAAAATGGGCGCCAAGTTACCACTTTTGATGTATCAGCAGCTAAAGAGCAAGGAGCGACAGATCAAGAAATTCATGATGTAGTATTAATGGCAGCTGTTTTTTGTATGAATAATCGTTATGTCACAGGCCTTTCTGCTCGATTGTCCACAGATCCATCTTATTATGATGGCATTGGAAAAATTATTGCTGAACAAGGATATAATCGACATAAAAAAAGATCGCCACATATTGCATTACCAGGTGAGTTGCCGGGAATTGTAGGGTTACTTGCCTATCGACCTGAAACAGCGCAGCCATTAACTGAATTGGCTCAAGTGTTGTTAAGAAATGAATCAACGTTATCTGCAGGTGAACGTGAGCTTATTGCATCGTATGTTTCTTCATTAAATGAATGTACGTTTTGTTGTAATTCACACAGTGCAGCAGCTCAACATTTGCTCGATAATAATAAGGACATTGTTGATGCAGTCAAACAAGATTTTATGGTGGCTCCAATTTCAGACAAATTGAAAGCATTATTAGTTATTGCGGGTAAAGTTCAAAAGGATGGTCGTTTGGTAACATCTGATGATGTGCAAGCTGCGCGTGATCAAGATGCTACCGATAAAGAGATTCATGACGCTGTTTTAATTGCAGCAGCATTTTGCATGTATAATCGTTATGTTGATGGGCTTGCTACATGGGCTCCAACGGATCCAGTTGCCTATGATGCTATGGGTAAACAACTGGCAGAGCAAGGATATTTAATAGATCATTCTAAGTAATAAAAAATCGTTATTAAGAGTATGAGGGGCAATGAATATTGCCCCTTTTTGATTTTCTTAATTATCTTTTTTTAGTGCTTTTCGTGCTGCAAGTAATGCAACATTTTGATGTGCTTGATTTACGAGCGTAATATTGTTTTCTTTGATTTCTGGGCGATCTGAAATTTTTTTAATAAAAGAATCAGCAGTTTTATTTTTAAAAATACCACCCCAACAATGTATCTGGCAGTCAGATAGTTTAGATACTGCAGCCAAAGTTACAATGTGGTTGCCTAGATCGTGAGCGGCTAGATCAACAATGCCTTGTGCTACTTGATCACCATTTTGTGCGTGTTCAAAAACTAGTGGTGTAGAGCCAGCGACATCTTTTGTAGATAGTTTACCGGCTAAAAGTTGTAAGTTAATAGCCCATAAACTTTCATTTTTGTAATATGTACGTAAAGCTGGAGTGAGACTTGTTGGATTTCTGTGTTCCATTTCTTCAATTACTCCGGCTGTCAAAGCTTGCAAACCAATGTGGTAACCACTTCCTTGATCGCCTAAAATACGACCAAAACCACCAACTCTTTGTGGCCTGTTGTCTTTTTTACCTAAACATATCGATCCGGTACCTGATATTAATATGGCTCCATCTCTATCAACAAGCTCTAATGCTAAAGATGCATCTTCCAAAATTTTTATTTGTTCGGCGTTAAATCCTTTTTGCTCCAGAAGTTTTTGCGTATCTTCCTCATGTCTGGTGATTCCCCCAAATCCAGATAATACTTGTGCCTGCGGTATTATAGTGCTCAGCGGTTGTTCTACGCCATGTATTTTGATGCGTGTATCATCAATAAGAGCTTGAAATACTTTTTTCATGCCGTCTAAACCAACACTGTTAAAGTTAGAACCAGAAGTAATTACAGAATCGGATTCAGCACTATTTTTGATCAAAGGTAAAACGTTACCCTGCTGATCAATTACTTGCAAAATAGTTTTTGTGCCGCCGCCATCAATACAAAAGGTATAGAGCGGTTGGTTTTGCGCACAATGCATGGCAAGAGAGGTTAAGGCCATAGCGCATAATGTTTGAAGTTTCATACGAATATCCTTTTTATAGTATTATTAAATTGATTTTTCTCATTAGTACAGTTAAAGCAGTAGTCCTAGAACAACTTTTTTACGCAAACACCTGTTCTATATGTTCTTCATGCTCATGCAAAAATGCTACAGCGTGCTCAAAATTTAAGTTTCTTTTCATCATCGTTACTGTAATTTTTACAGGTGACGGAGTGTACATATTTTTTGCTTCACACTCTTTTTTAAGTTCTTTTACGGCAATTATCGTTTTAAATACTGAATCATAATCAGGGGTATCATCTTTTTGATAACGTTTGAAAATATCTAATACAAGGCGTGCGGCTCTATCCAGCAATTTGTTGTTTGATGCATTTACATCTATCATCTGGTTGCCATCAACTTTATTCATAAGGATCATTGATCCATTTGAAATCATATTCAAAACTTGTTTGAGAACTACCGTTGTAACAATTTCTGCTGCGTCACTTTCTATATTGGGCAACGTAAGAAGAGCATCAACATGAGGAATATCTTTAGTCGATATTTCGTGTTGAGACAAAATAATTAACGCTGTTTTTGCGCCGTTGTTTTTTGCCTGGCTGAGTATAGGAAAAAGACTTTCCGGATTTTCTTTTGCAACACCAATTACTAAATTTCCTTTTGCCAATGGACGGTTTGCGAGTGCTGTTTGTGAGATTGTAAATTGTTCCACTTCATTCATATCTTGAGCATTAATTTCTCTGCCAAGTAATGAACGCCACGCCGCATTATTGTCATCTTGTCCGGCAAGAAAAGCGAGAAATTCAGTTTTTTTCTTATGTGTGTCATTTTTAGTTCTTGGGGGATTGGTAGAAAAAGTAGGGGCTGTTTCTGCTGTGTCGATCATGCATTCGCGCAAAGCATTTTCGGTTGCAACAAACGTAACATATCCTTGCGATGTCTCATCTTTTATTTTTCTAAAATTTGCTTGTGGATCAGAAAACACTTCATGTTCAAGCTGAACGATTTGTGCAATTTCTTGTAGATGTTCTTGTATGATCTTGTTGCCTGTTTGTAATTTGGGCGTTAAAGAGTCAGGTTCTTGATTAAGGACTACCGATCCTAATGCGAGTTCTGCCAACGTGGCAGATTGCAGTCTGGTGGATCCAGAAATTGTTTGTGCGCCAATATCAATCAGTAATGGCATGACCCTATGTTTATCAAACAGTTCTTGGGTGTTTGCAGGGATTTCCGTGCTGTTATAAAAATAACAAACATCAGCACCTTTTTGTCGTGCATATTTTGCGCAACCAATATTAAAAGATGCACTACCGCTTGCAGAAATGAGAAAAACAAGATCTTTTTTTGTAATGTTATAATCTTGCAAAGCAAGGTCGCCATCTTTTTCTGAATCTTCAAATCCTTCTTTTGCTCGCATAAAAATAGAATCGCCGCCAGCCATGACGCCTATCACTGCGGGATTTTTACTTTTTGCGGCTATGTCTATGGCAACTCGTGCACTTGATCCTGAACCAGTTAAGAAGCATCTACCTCCAGATAATAATTTTTGTTGGACAAGCAATCTTACGGGCCAGTAATATTTTTTGTTAAATTGCTCTAGTCCTTCAATTACTTTTTGATCTTCTTGATGTAAAATCTTTAATCCATCAACGGTATTAGCATGCATTACTTGGCTTAAATTAGTTGTTGATTGATTAGATTTTTCGGTTGATAAGTAGCCAAGCTTGGCTACTGATGTTATCGGGGATTTTGGTGGTTCTTGTATTGGTATCATATATCCTCATCAATTTTTGAGTTAGACCTGATATTTTCTTTTTTCTCTAGTATGCTAGTGTGGCGTACAAAAAACAATGTTAAAGAAGGTTTTCGATACTACAAAAATTTAATCAGGAGTTTGTTCCTATGCATAAAAATTTGCTTATGATGGGTTTGATAATAATCAGCGCTCCATTAAACGCATGGCACAATTGGACGGGAAATCACCAAGCGCATGGCATTATGCATTATCCCACAACCAAAGACGAGCTGATAGCCATTATAACCACGACTGCACATCAGAACAAAAAGATCAGCGTTATAGGCGCAGGCTACTCACTCAACGATATTGTATGCGGCAACGATGTGCTCATTAGCATGAACAATTTTACTGCTATAACAAACATCGATTATGCGACCAAACAAGTGACTGCGCAAGCCGGCATTTCATTGCAGCAGCTCAGCAGACATATTGCTCAGCACGGCCTTGCATTGCCCAATCTTCCATCAATTGCTCAAATAACATTGGCAGGTGCAGCATCTACTGCATCTCATGGCACTGGACATACGGGAACACTATCAAGTTTTATCACCCAAATAGAACTCATTACTGCAGATGGAGCAGAATATCAGCTTTCAGAAAACACCGACAAAGAAGCTTTTCAAGCGGCCTGCGTTAGTTTAGGAGCTTTGGGTGTTATGTATTCGATCACGTTGCAATGTGAGCCAATTTTTAAACTTAATTACCAAAAAATAAGCATGAGCCTCGATGCCATGGTAGAGCAGTATGAGCAGCTGCAACAAATAAACGATTTTTTCCAGTTTAGATGGAACACACAAACAAACCTGGTCATTGCTGAATTCTGGAATCGTGTATCATTAGATACACCGCCTTCCGAATCGGTTCAATATAGTTTTGAAACGCTTTGTCATGAGAAAGACAATGCTAGTATTCGAACTGTCGCTTCAGAAATTGCCGTACCAGCACATTTGTTTAAAACTGCAGTATTTTTAATAAAAGATTTTTTGAAAAAATGTAACCAAAGAGGCGTTGAAATTCCTCAAATTAATGTGCGCTTTGTAAACTCAGATGCGCAAGGTTACTTAAGCCCTTGCGCATCATGGGATGCTGTATATTTTAATATGAGTCATCCGGTCAATCCACGTTATTATCAGGTATATAACGAGTTTGAACAATTAATGCTTCCATTATCTGGTCGCCCGCATTGGGGTAAAAATCATTTTATGAATTACGAAAAAACAGTGTCGTTATATGGCGATAATTTTTTGCAATTTATTGAGGTGAAAAAACGGCTAGATCCCCATAATATATTTTCCAATGACTACATTAATCGTATTGTTGTGCCATCTTTGCTCTAAGCGAGCGATGCTTTGACCAAGTCAATATAGTAAGCAGCAGAAGGTCTGAGTGTTCGTTCTTGCGTATCGAAATTAACGTGATAGAGTCCATATCTTTTTTCGAATGTGCCCCATTCATAACTATCCATGAAGGACCAGAGCACATAGCCACGCACATCGCATCCCTCGCTGATAGCTTTTGCCAGCGAATACAAATAACGTTGATAATATACTGTACGAAAAGAATTATCTTTTGTAGCGATGCCATTTTCGGTCACATAAATAGGGATATTGAGAGGTTGTGCAAGTTCATCATGCAACTGTTTGAGAGCATTGTAAAATCCTTCAGCATACATCGTATATAAAGGATTATCGGTAGGTGTTTCATTTATTACATCGCGGGTAATCTGGCCTTGTGATAAATAGGTGTGGCCATAATAGTTAAGTCCAATAAAATCTAAACAGTTATTATTAGGCTTGATCGATTCATTTTGATGGGAGCAATAGGCAATGCCTGGAACATAAAAATGATAAGACCCAGTTTTAAGAAAGCGTAGCATGACTTTATCGAGTATATAAGTTGCTTTTGCGCTGCAATATTGATCGTAGGGATTGAGCCAATGCCATGGCTCTAATTGAAAGAGATTCTTAATAATACCAATTCGAGAGTTGTCGCCGCCTTTCATCGATTTGAATGCACGATACACTTGCACATGCGCTTCTAAAAGATTTTTTAGTACGATTGCTGCTAGCTGCATATCTTTTTTAGCGGGTGGTCTGCTGCTATAGGGCCAACCAAACCATCCTCGCATAGCATGCGCTTCGGGAACATTAAAGGTAATCCATAAATGTACATATTCATGCAGCTGGCTAAAAACTTGTTGAGCAAATTCCACGAAATAGGCAATGTTTTCTTCTTTCTCCCAACTCCCGGAATTATAAAACCACAGTGGTTCAGTGTACTGAAAAAGGGTAACAACCGGAATAATATCATTGCGCAAGCATTCTTGGCATACCGATTTATAATGATCAAGTGCAGCTTGATCAAAAACTCCTGGTGATGGCTCTACTTTGCTCCATTCAATAGAAAATCGATAACTATTAACACCCAAGGCTTTTATAAGTTGAATGTCTTCTTTGTAACGATTCCAATGATCGCAGGCAACACCAGCTTCTAGAAGTCCTTCGGTTTGGCTAGGCCAAACTGACCAGTTGTTATTCGTGCAATTTCCTTCAACCGTCTGGGCAGAACTTCCAACTCCCCATAACCAACGGTCATGAAGTCCTTCTTGTTGAGCAAGCTTTTGCCGATAGCTGCTAAAAAAATCTGCCAAAGATTGACCATTGATTTTGGTCGGATCAATGTGATCCCAATTCCAGTGAGTATATCCTGAAAGAGGCAGACATATAACGAAAAACAACATGTGCAAGAGAGGTTTTTTTTGCATGGGAAAATAACCTTTTTTATTCTTAATTTGATTACTAGGTTTAAAAGAATGCTTGAACTATTTATTGTCCACGAGCTGGCCTTTTCCTGTTTGCCATATGGTCAGCCCGCACCATTCTAAACTTGATCTTTCATCGGGTAATGCCGTGACATTTTGTATAACTTTATAATTTTTTTCAATAGCATTTTGTTGTGAGGTGCGAGCAGCAGCTATAATTTTTTGGGCACATTCTTTAGAGCTTAACACATTGGTTTTAGCGATATGATCGTATTCAAGTAAAGGAGCGATGCCTACTTTTTGCTGTTGATGCAATCCAAATTTGGATAAAAACAGGTCGCGCAAATCGTTTACTTTTATACTCATTTGTCCGCTTTGATCATCGACGTAGCTAGAATGTGCCATAGCATCAAACATTGCATTCATATCAGTTCTATCAATCATATCAATACAGCGAACGAGATTGTCTTCTTTTTTGCATATTTCCAAAAGAAGCGTAAATGGCATGAGAATGCTTCGGCGATCAGCTTTATCACCTGATTGATTTCGCGCTAAAAGATGTTTGAATAATATTTCTGGTGAGCAATACACAAAGCAAAACATCACGGCCAGATCATGCAGTGATTCCAAGCATACTCGAGTATCGTAGTCACCGAAAACCACTGTTTCAGTTACTACATTTTTTCCTGCCAAATAATGTTTTCTTACCAAATCATATGATTTTTTTTGTGCTGCGGGATAAAGAGCAATAAGATCTTGCTTGCTCAATACATTCTCTGGACAATGAGCTATAAGAGTAAAAACGTCATGCGTCAAATTCGGTGTATGACCACGCTCTTTAACCATGTCTTGCAACATTTCTAATGCTACTTGATCAATATCAACACTTTCTGTTGGTCCTTCAAGCGATTCCAATAAGGCCTTGCGAATGGAGGTTTTGCCTGCGCATGATGTCCCGTTAAGAAAGACAATGGTTCCTGCATTGCTTGCAGTGAAAAAGAATATCGTTAATATGCTGATGTTTAATGCAATAATGGAGTTCATACGAAAGTGCTCCTTGGGAAATAGTAAATGATATGAAATTTATCGCCTGTAATTATAGCTATTGACACAGAAAAATCTATAATGATCCTGTCAAGCGTTCAAAATGTTAGAGCAAGTGTTGAACGAAATCAATCTACTTTTCGAAACAACAAATTTTTTTACATGAGATTGTTAATCGCGTCTTTAAAAAGTTATTAGACCAAGTATGCTAGTATGGCGTACAAAAAAGACAATGTTTTTCAAATCAGGATCTGCCATGTTAGCTATCGCTATTATTCTTAGTATTTTGCTTTCTGTGTTTTCTACTATTGTTATGAGTTATATTTCCATGGCGACTCCTATTGGTCCATGGATTGCTCCCACTTTAGCTTTGATGGCGATGCCGATAATTTCGTTATTTAGAATGAAGAGCGTGTATACCGAACGTGTAAGTTTGGTTACTGCTGCCGGTTCTGTTGGCGGTATTTTGGCTACAGGCATGGGTTTTTCTTTACCAACTCTTTATTTTGTAGATCCTGCATTGTTTAATTCTTGGATGGCCCAACCACTCTATTTTGCAGGGATGTTGACGGCGCTTGCTCTAGCGGCTGGAAGTTTTGGTCTTTGGATTGCAAATGTGCTTGAGCATAAGTTTATTGTAGAGCAACAATTGGCTTTTCCAGTTGGGCAGTTAGTGTATAAAATGATTGCTGTGCAACATCAAGTAAAAAAATCCTGGGATCTTTTTTATGGATTTATTGGAACGACAGTTTTTTGCATTTTTCAAGATGGTGTAGGCGGCGTAAAAAGCTTTATTCCCAAAGCAATTACCTTATTACCAAAAATAACGTTAGGGTTACTGCATATTCCAGCAATTCGTTTTGATGTATGGCCTATGGTGTGGGCAATTGGATTTGTCACCGGTCATGTTATTGCAATTCCATTAGCAGTTGGGGCTGCAGCAAAAATTGTGCTTATTGATCCACTAAATTACGGTTATTTCACTGCTTTGACCAATATCGAATTCATTTTAGCTTTTTGTAGCGGTATGGTGATTTCGGGCACGTTGTTAAGTTTTATCAATGCGCCAAGGTTGTTGTGGAAAGCAGTAAAAAAACTTGTAGATAATGGCATGAGCTTTAATTTTACAAATTCTGGGGCTTCGATAAGCAAAATGCATCTTATTCAATTTGGATGTATCTTGTTTTTTCTCATATTATTTTTAACCTATTTGGGTTTATCGTTTTTGGCCCAACTATATTTGCTGATTTTTACTGCAATGTGTTCGTATGAAATTTCAGATCAAGCTGGAAAAATGGGGCTCGCTCGTTTGGGAATGTTTGCTACCTTTGTTATGGTTCCTGGCATGCTTCTTTTTGATTTAACGTTGGTGCATGTTGTTTTTATTGCTGCATTTGTTGAAATTTGTGGTGGCGTTGCGGCCGATGTTCTCTTTGGGCGTAAACTTGCTCAATGTGCGGGGATAAAATCTTCTAAGGTAGAAAGTTATCAATGGCTTGGTTTGTTGATCAGTGGGTTGACTGTAGGCGTAGTATTTTGGTTGTTGATCAATCATTTTCAACTGGGTTCACCTGAACTGTTTGCCCTCAAAGCACAAAATAGACAACTGCTGATTGATGCACATAATTTTAATGTGTACGTATTGATACTTGGTTTTATTTTTGGCTTTGTTCTTAAGGAATTAAAGATAAATGCAAGTTTGGTGCTTGGAGGTATTTTGATGCCGATAAGTATCTCGATGGGATTAATCATTGGCGGATTGTGCACTTTATTCACCAAAGATAGAGAGCAGTGGTACCCATTCTGGAGCGGAGTCTTTGCAGCAAATTCCGTGTGGATGCTCATAAAAGCTCTTTTATAAAGAAGGTATTCATTTCGTAGTCCGCCATAGCTTGCCGAGCCTAAAATAGTGTTCTTTCAAAGAACACCAGGCCCGGATAAGCGACGGCTGGATGGAGCGGAGTCTTTGCAGCAAATTCCGTGTGGATGCTAGTGAGAGCTCTATTGTAATCTATTTATAAAACCCTATCTTCTACATCATTTTTTCATAAAACCAACAAAAAGATTCCAATTTGAAATTCTATTTTGATATATTTGATATTGAATAAACAAATAGGGGTTAAAAAAGAAGGGGTCCCCGTTCGATAGAATGGGGTATAAATAGGGGGTTGTATGAAGAATCTATTATCAGGATTAGGTTTATTTCTTTTACTGTTGGTACCACCAACATGGGCTTCGTTACTAGAGAATCAAACACCATTTAATATTAAGCCATTCAGTATGTTGTTAGCTGACGTTCCGACTGAAAAAGATTTTGCTGCAAAATTATTAGCAACTGAACTTGATGTAGCAATGCGTAATCATCATGGAGATATGAAAGCTCAATTTCAGGCTTCGTTAGAAAAATTTAAACAAAGTTATGATTTTGGTGAAGTGTTATTGCAGCAAGTGGTGAATTTACTTGATTTAGAAATGATGATAGTACATTGCCTTATTAGAGGACATACAGGAGCAATGGTTGAAGATGCTATCATTGCAAGAAATCAAACACTGAATCATAGTGTCCCATCTGTAGCTTTTATGTATGATAAAATTCTTGATTTAGTTGCATATGATACAGCTACTAATAAAAAATTGTATGCATATCACAGCAAACATGAAAAGCATTTAACTCATGCATTAAATTGGTCAGAGAAAAAAGAGTTTTTAAGGAATATGCATAGTAAACTTGAGCACTATAACGGGTTGATGCGTGCTATGCAATGTGATTTTGCCATAGGATCTTCAACTGCTCAGCGCAATGTGCGAGTGGATAGATATGACACGGCCTTGAGTTTTTGTCCGGTGGTTCAATAAAAATAAATTTTCTACTATATGTTTCTATAATTTTCATGGCGCCGGGAATTTTTCCGGCGCCATGAAAATTTTTTATTCTAGAATGAACCCATTTGTTTGATTGTTATGCTCTGGGCATTTGCATGAGTTTCTGCCCCATCGGCGGGAGTGATGGTAAGTGCTGTTGAATTACCATCAGGATTAATGACTGCCAATATTGAATTAAGCATAGTTGTTGTAATAAAGGCATTACCAATAATCGGATGTCCGCCCGAAGTTGGATTCATATTAACGGCGACAGTCTCAGGTAAATCAACGCCATTAAGCTCAAGTTGAAATTGACCTGGTTCAGTGGTGTGAACTTTAAATGTAATTTCATATGTTCCAATATTGGGTAATGTAAAACTTGAAGTGTCAACACGAGCGATAGTGCCTGTTATTGGACCATTACGTGGAAAGGGAACTCGGCCGGTACCCGGAGTGGTTTTAACTGCAATTGTTCCTGCGTAATCTGTTGTTCCTGGTCCGCTATATCCTGTTCCGGATGTTAAGCCATAAAACATAGCAAATTGTGATATTGCCATATTTACTGAATCTATTTGTGACTGCAAAAATCCGGTACTTGTTTCAAGTGCTGCACAACAAACATCGATTTCTGATTGTAAAAATCCTGTGCTTGTCTTGAGTGCTGCACAGCATGTATCGATTTCTGATTGTAGAAATCCTGTGCTTGTACGCAATGTGCTATTTACCATGTCTATTTCTGACTGCAAGAAGCCTGTACTTGTCTTAAGTGCTGCACAGCATACATCGATTTCTGATTGTAAAAATCCTGTGCTTGTCTTGAGTGCTGCACAGCATGTATCGATTTCTGATTGTAGAAATCCTGTGCTTGTACGCAATGTGCTATTTACCATGTCTATTTCTGACTGCAAGAAGCCTGTACTTGTCTTAAGTGCTGCACAGCATACATCGATTTCTGATTGTAAAAATCCTGTGCTTGTCTTGAGTGCTGCACAGCATGTATCGATTTCTGATTGTAGAAATCCTGTGCTTGTACGCAATGTGCTATTTACCATGTCTATTTCTGACTGCAAGAAGCCTGTACTTGTCTTAAGTGCTGCACAGCATGTATCAATTTCGGATTGTAAAAATCCTGTACTTGTACTCAACGTGCTATTTACAAAGTCGATTTCTGATTGTAAAAATCCAGTACTTGTTTCAAGTGCTGCACAGCATGTATCAATTTCGGATTGTAAAAATCCTGTGCTTGTACTCAACGTGCTATTTACCATGTCTATTTCTGATTGCAAGAAGCCTGTACTTGTCTTAAGTGCTGCACAGCATGTATCGATTTCTGATTGCAAGAACCCGGTACTTGTACGCAATGTGCTATTTACCATGTCTATTTCTGATTGCAAGAAGCCAGTGCTTGTTTCAAGTGCTGCACAGCATACATCGATCTCTGATTGCAAGAATCCGGTACTTGTTTCAAGTGCTGCACAGCATGTATCGATTTCTGATTGTAAAAATCCGGTACTTGTACTCAACGTGCTATTTACAAAGTCGACTTCTGATTGCAAGAAGCCGGTACTTGTTTCAAGTGCTGCACAACAAACATCGATTTCTGATTGTAAAAATCCTGTGCTTGTCTTGAGTGCTGCACAGCATGTATCGATTTCTGATTGTAGAAATCCTGTGCTTGTACGCAATGTGCTATTTACCATGTCTATTTCTGACTGCAAGAAGCCTGTACTTGTCTTAAGTGCTGCACAGCATGTATCAATTTCGGATTGTAAAAATCCTGTACTTGTACTCAACGTGCTATTTACCATGTCTATTTCTGATTGCAAGAAGCCAGTGCTCGTCTCAAGTGCTGCGCAACATGCATCGAGTTCTGATTGTAAAAAACCTGTGCTTGTACGCAATGTGCTATTTACAAAGTCGACTTCTGATTGCAAGAAGCCGGTGCTTGTCTTGAGTGCTGCACAACATGCATCGAGTTCTGACTGTAAAAAACCTGTGCTTGTACGCAATGTGCTATTTACAAAGTCGACTTCTGATTGCAAGAAGCCGGTGCTTGTCTTGAGTGCTGCACAACATGCATCGAGTTCTGACTGTAAAAAACCTGTGCTTGTACGCAATGTGCTATTTACAAAGTCGACTTCTGATTGCAAGAAGCCGGTGCTTGTCTTGAGTGCTGCACAACATGCATCGAGTTCTGACTGTAAAAATCCTGTACTTGTACGCAATGTGCTATTTACAAAGTCGACTTCTGATTGCAAGAATCCAGTACTTGTCTTGAGTGCCGCACAACATACATCGATCTCGGACTGCAAGAATCCTGTGCTTGTGAGTAATGTACTATGCACAAAGTCGATTTCTGATTGCAAAAATCCAGTGCTTGTTTCAAGTAAATTAAATGCTTCTCTATCAACTGCATCAATTTGCGATTGCAAGAAACCTGTGCTTGTCTTAAGTGCTGCACAACAAACATCTATCTCGGATTGTAGAAAACCAGTGCTTGTTTCAAGCGCTGCACAGCAGACGTCAAGTTCTGATTGCAAGAAGCCTGTGCTCGTCTCAAGTGCTGCACAACATACATCTATCTCAGATTGCAGGAATCCAGTGCTTGTACTCAGTGTGCTATGCACAAAGTCTATCTCTGATTGTAGAAATCCGGTGCTCGTGCGTAATGTGCTATTTACCGTGTCGATCTCTGACTGCAAGAATCCGGTACTTGTTGCAAGTAAATTAAATGCTTCCCTATCAACTGCATCAATTTGTGACTGCAAGAAACCTGTGCTTGTCTTAAGTGCTGCACAACAAACATCTATCTCAGATTGTAGGAATCCAGTACTCGTGCGTAATGTGCTATTTACCATGTCGATCTCTGACTGCAAGAATCCTGTACTTGTCTTAAGTGCTGCACAGCATGTATCGATCTCTGACTGTAAAAATCCGGTGCTTGTCTTGAGTGCTGCACAACATGCATCGAGTTCTGACTGTAAAAATCCTGTACTTGTACGCAATGTGCTATTTACAAAGTCGACTTCTGATTGTAAGAAGCCAGTACTTGTCTTGAGTGCTGCACAACATGTATCGATTTCTGATTGTAAAAATCCTGTACTTGTACTCAACGTGCTATTTACAAAGTCGACTTCTGATTGTAAGAAGCCAGTACTTGTCTTGAGTGCTGCACAACATGTATCGATCTCTGATTGTAAAAATCCAGTGCTTGTTGCAAGTAAATTAAATGCTTCCCTATCAACTGCATCAATTTGTGATTGCAAGAATCCGGTACTTGTCTTGAGTGCTGCACAACAAACATCTATCTCAGATTGTAGGAATCCAGTACTCGTGCGCAATGTGCTATTTACGATATCGATTTCGGATTGCAAGAAGCCTGTGCTTGTACGTAATGTACTATGCACAAAGTCGATTTCTGATTGTAAAAAACCTGTACTCGTGCGTAATGTGTTATTTACAAAGTCTATCTCTGATTGTAGAAAGCCAGTGCTTGTCTTAAGTGCTGCACAACAAACATCTATCTCGGATTGTAAAAATCCTGTACTTGTTTCAAGTGTTGCGCAACATGTATCAATTTCGGACTGCAAGAACCCGGTGCTTGTCTTGAGTGCTGCACAGCATACATCGATCTCTGACTGCAAGAATCCAGTACTTGTTGCAAGTAAATTAAATGCTTCTCTATCAACTGCATCAATTTGTGATTGCAAGAATCCGGTACTTGTCTTGAGTGCTGCACAACAAACATCTATCTCAGATTGCAGGAAACCTGTACTCGTACGCAATGTGCTATTTACCATGTCGATTTCGGATTGCAAGAAACCAGTGCTAGTTGCAAGTAAATTAAATGCTTCTCTATCAACTGCATCAATTTGTGATTGCAAGAATCCGGTGCTTGTCCTAAGTGCTGCACAACAAACATCTATCTCGGATTGTAAAAAACCTGTGCTGGTTATCAACATATCTATAAAAGATGGACTGACTCCTGTTGGACCAGTCGCTCCTGTATTTCCCGTGGCACCTGTTGCACCAGTTGATCCGGTTACCCCACTAGCACCAGTTGGCCCTACAGGGCCAGTATCACCTGCGGCGCCTGTTGGTCCAGTTGCTCCTGTATTTCCAGTTGCACCAGTTGATCCTGTTACACCACTAGCACCGATTGGCCCTGTAGGACCAGTATCGCCTGTGGCACCAGTTGGTCCAGTTGCCCCGGTTATTCCACTAGCACCAGTTGGGCCTGTAGGACCAGTTGCTCCGGTATTTCCAGTTGCACCGGTTGATCCTGTTACACCACTAGCACCAATTGGGCCTGTAGGACCAGTATCGCCTGTGGCACCAGTTGGTCCAGTTGCTCCGGTATTTCCTGCTACGCCAGTTGATCCGGTTACTCCACTAGAACCAGTTGCGCCTGTAGGCCCAGTTATTCCTTGAACACCAGTATTTCCAGTTGCTCCAGCAGGTCCAATATTACCAGTAGGACCAGTCACACCTGTGTTACCTGTAACGCCCGTTTGACCAGTAGGTCCGGTTACTCCCGTTGCACCTATAGCGCCGGTGGGTCCAGTTGATCCTTTAGTTCCCGTTGCTCCAGTTACACCTTTTGGACCAGTAGGGCCAGTCGCGCCATTGATTCCGGTTGCTCCCGTTACACCGTTAGAACCAGTTGGCCCTGTAGGGCCGGTATTTCCTGTGGCACCCGTTCCACCTTTTGGACCGGTAGGGCCAATTGCACATGGTGAACAAGTAAAGTCGTGGTTGCACCCGTGCGGCTGGTAGAACTTATTAGTTTTGTCAGATAGGTTAGCAGTGTTAAGTACGCTTGCAATAGTGCTTAAATGCGCTGTACCTGCATGCAATTTTTTTTTGTAATTTTCTAAATGTGCTTTCGTGGTGTCTTTTTGATCATGCGGCAGTGTGTTGCATGCTTCAAGGGACTCATTAATTACTTGATCGATGTGTGGGTAACATATTACAGTTTCTTGTGCTATCAAGCTCTGGCATACTTCTTTAAATTCTGAAGACCACTCATAATATGGAAGTAGCTCAAGCAGTTCAAGAATGCTTTTTTTTGCATCTCCATTTACATACACAAGGGAATGATTGAGTTGCTCATCAAGAGCGTTTATTTTTAAGTAGTTTTGGCAAGTGTCTGCACCGATTGTGTATAATTGCACCATTAAAATAAATAGTGCAATTATTTTGATGTTTTTTTGCTTCATTAATTTATCCTTTGAGAGAGATTTATATTAACTGTAAGACCATAAATAAGTATGCAAAGTTAGTCAATATATTGGGATGATCAGGCTCAAAAGCAATCATGGCGTCAGGGTGATTCCTAACGCCATGATTTAAAATAACTAAGTATGTTAACAAACAATTAACCGATTTGTTTAACGGTGAGTGTTGCAGAGACAGGATCGGCTCCGCCGGCTATTGGAGTCATGGTGAGTGCAGTAGAATTGGCTGCTGGATTACGCACTGTCAGAAGAGTGTTTACAGCCGTAGTGGCAATTAATGTACTACCCACTATTTGGTTAGTGCCGGTTGCACGACCGACAACTGTGCTTGCTACTTCTATACCATTAAGTCCTAAAACAAGTTGGCCCGGTTCGGTTACACTTGCCTGCCAGGTGACTTCATAAATGCCAATATTAGGCAAAGTAATCTCAGAGGTGTTTAGGCGAGCGATACCACTAGCAGGCCCATCTTGTGGAAATAGTATTGGGGCACCTGCTGCAATTGTAGCAGTATTATCCGGTGGCATAAGAGCAAAGAAATTACCAAATGTTGTCAAGAGGCCTGCACCGCTTGAACCCGTTGGTCCAGTTGCACCGGTAGGTCCAGTTACACTAACGCCAGTTGCACCAATAGCGCCAGTTGGGCCAGTCACACCAATGCCAGTTGCGCCAGTTGGACCGGTTGCTCCGGTTACACCTGTTGGACCCGTTGCGCCAACGCCTGTTGCGCCTGTAGGTCCAGTCACACCAATTCCAGTTGCACCAGTTGGACCGGTTGCTCCAGGATCTCCTATAGGTCCGGTTGGTCCAGTAGCACCAACACCTGGTCCGGTAGCGCCGGTTGCACCAGTTGGTCCTGTTGGGCCAACCCGTCTTTCGCAACAGGCGCGGGTGCAACAGTTAACACAGTTTCCAAATTCATTGAGATGGTTGCAAGTATTAATTTCATTAACTTTCATTGCATCAGCAGTGATAAGTGCGCTTACAATAGCAGTTAAAGGATTATTTTTATCTGCACCGATTGTGTGCAAGGGCATCACTAAAAAAAGCAGGAAAATTATTTTTATGATTTTTTGCTTCATCTAATCATCCTTTAAGCTATTTTCAAAATGGTGAGTCGTACCACGAAATCACCGGCAGCAGTTCCGGCAGTTGTAACAGCGGCAGTACCCACAACAGAACTTATTGCAACGACTAAGCCACCAACCGGCACTACCTCAATTGCCCGCCCATTATACCATGTGGTTCCGGTTGCCGATCCTGTAATGGTATTATTATCTATAACAAGAGAGCCTGCCGTTGCTCCTGTATAAACGGCAATAGATCCTGCTGAAGTTAAACTCATTTCATAGTTTAGGAGGTATGTGCCGGCTCCAAGAGTAAATACAGTGCCACCAGCCCCTGGAGAAGCAACAATCGTTGCCGGGATGCTGTTATAAACCTGTGTATCAAAGCTGAAGGCCTGTCCGGGAGGAACAGAATTATTTGGTGCTTGAATAAGCTGTGTAAATTCTGCATAACCGGCGATAGCACCCGTGCCAGTAGCACCCGTTGCACCAGTTAAACCTGTAGCACCAACTGCGCCAGCTAAGGCAGTTACATTGCTAAAATCAACGCCGTTAACAAAAAGATGACCGGTTACGTTTAAACAACTGGCAGCCAATTTGCAGAAAGTTTTTGATGAACTTCTTGTGATTGGTTCTGATGCAATATCAGAAAATTGGATCTGTGCTTTGCCTGAATCTAATGTTTCTTTATATTCTTTTAAACATGTTTTAATGTGGCGAAATTGATTGTTGTGCTGACGTTTAAGTACCGCAAGGCACTCGCTGACTATGCTTTCTACTTGCTCATGGTATGCAACATTGCCATCATTAGCAAAGTCCTGGCATAAATTTTTAAACCCTGAAGACCATGCATGATGTGGCAATAGCTTGAGCAGTTCCATCATGCTTTCTCGTGCATCCTCATCTATGTAAGCGAAGGACTGATCTAACTTATTATCAAGCGTGTGCACGTTGGGCAAAGCTCCTTGTGGTCCATATGCAGCTGTTGCGCGCAAAGGCACCGCTAAAGAAAGCAAGGCAAATATAATGATTTTTTGTTTCATATTAACTCATCCTTTAAGGTTAGGGTTATGCAACTTGCAGAATGGTGAGCCGGATTATGTCTTGAGGAGCAGAACCGGCAGTTGTAACGGTACTACTACCAACAACGTTACTTATTGCAATGACTGATCCACCAACCGGCACTACTTCAATTGCTCGCCCATGAATCCATGTGGTTGCAGTTGTAGATCCTGCAATGGTATTAGTATCTAAAGCTAGCGCAGCTTGATTCGCTCCTACATAAAGGCCGACAGATCCTGGGGTGAGTAAACTCATTTCATAATCCAGTACGTAGGTGCCGGGAGTGGCGAACTGGAAGACAGTGCCTTGAGCTCCTTTAACAACTAAAGCTGTGGTCGTAAGGCCTGGGATAGTGTTTGATACTTGTGTACTAAGCGTGAAGGCCTCTCCGGTACCGGCTGTGCTAAGAGGTACTACAGCAGTATTTGGATTAGGAGTTGGCGGTGTAGTAATATTTATAAATTCTGCGTAACCAATAATACCACTTGTGCCAGTAGCACCAGTTGCTCCTCTTAATCCTGCAGCGCCAAGTGCACCGACCAAGGCAGTTGGATTGCTATAATCAACGCCATTAACAAAAAGATGACCGGTTACGTTTAAACAACTGGCAGCCAATTTGCAGAAAGTTTTTGATGAACTTCTTGTGGTCGGTTCTGATGCAATATCAGAAAGTTGCATTTGTGCTTTGCCTGAATCTAATGTTTCTTTATATTTTTTTAGACAGTTTTTAATCTGGTGAAATTGATTGTTTTGCTGACGCTTAAGCACTGCAAGGCACTCATTGACTACACAATCCATTTGTTCATGGCATGCAACATTGCCTTCATTGTGCATATCTTGGCATAAATCTTTAAACTCTGGGGACCATGCATGTTGAGGTAATAGTTTGAGCAGTTCCATCATGCTTTCTCTTGCATCCTCATCTATGTAAACGAAAGAATGGTTTAACTGATTATCAAGGGTGTGCGAGTTTGGTAAAGCTCCTTGTGGTCCATATGCAAATGCCATATGCAGTGGCACTACTAAAGAAAGCAAGGCATATATAATGATTTTATGCTTCATATTAACTCATCCTTTGAGTAAGGGGTTGGTAAGATTATTTTTTACAGTGTGAATATAGAAAAGTTGTACTAAATTAGTCAAGGAGATCACTCAAATTGATTAGGCTTCAAAAAAAGTTGCAATATCAATAGTATCGCTTACCACGGTAGTTGTGATGTTGTATCTGTCATACACATATTTATATTTAAAGCTGTTTAATATGCGGTCATAGCCATATCGTGCATCTTCAGTATCGTGAATCACAAAAATATCTGTATTTTTTCGCAAGCGCTCAATGTCAACTACGCGTCGTAAGCCCGGACTATGATCAATCAGTACGACACTCCAGTGTATATCTTGCCCTATTGAGTCCCAAGCATCTTGGCCTACACAATACCAGATATTGTTACGCTGATCCTGTTTTTCGTAGGCAGGCACGTAAGCAAATGTATGCCAACTGCGTTGCAGATCTAAAAACAATGATAACCAACTTTGATGAACATCGGTTGAAACTAACATGCGTTTAGTTGGAGCGCACAGAGCGTGCAGCATCGGCGTGCTATAATCACCACATCCCATTTCCAATATGGGGCCTTGCGTATTGGCCACTATAGTTGCTAATGCAGGAAAATGAGTTCCGTAGGCAGAAATTCCATCTCTCAGTTTCTGATGAGAACATTGGGAGATTGAGCTCAAGAGTGCTACGTTTACGCATAGCATCGTGCTGAGTGTCATTTTCATAAAGGCTCCTTTTTTTTAGGTATGGGGATTTGCTTTGGCTTAAATAATTTTTCTACCATAGAATTTATTTTGTTTCTTGACAAACATTTCCCATCTTGCTTTAGTGTTTTTATTTTTTACTAAAGGCAACAGATGATGCAGAAAATAATCTATAGTATTTTATTAAGCATAACCTCTTCTGTTTGTGCGTTTGGGCATCAGATAGTTGATCATGTTACAATTGCAATTCTTGCTAAAGATAAAGCCCACACTTTGCCTTTGTATCTTGCGTGTATTGAGCAACAAACATGGCCTGCACATAAAACCTATTTGTATATTCGTACCAACAATAATAATGATGCTACGGTATCGATTTTACATGCATGGGTTGATAAAGTTCATGACAAATACGCAGGCATTTATTTTGATGATAGTGACGTTGCGATACCTGTTGAAAAATATGGGCAGCATGAATGGAATAGTGAACGGTTTAAAGTTCTTGGCAAAATTCGCCAAGATTCGGTAGCATGGGCTCGTGAGCATAGATCCCATTATTTTGTAGCTGATTGTGATAATTTTATTGACCCGCATACGTTGGAAGCACTTCTGCGCACCAATTTGCCAATTGTAGCTCCTTTATTACATACAGCAGATACTGCTTATTCAAATTATCATGCGGCAATTAATGATTATGGTTATTATGCAGATACGCCATTGTATTATCAATTATGGCGGCGTGAAATTAAAGGGTTGATTGAAGTGCCTGTTGTTCATTGTACCTATTTGATACAGTAC
>Ga0206920_1068_pt3 | contig 26930 bp, 40 predicted proteins | sample Alteio_BWOrgHeat_65_FD_152934 | JGI IMG/M metagenome (GOLD analysis project Ga0206920, IMG submission 152934) | Enriched cells from forest soil in Barre Woods Harvard Forest LTER site, Petersham, Massachusetts, United States -... | ecosystem: Environmental > Terrestrial > Soil > Temperate forest >...
GCCGGTTGGGATAGTCGAGCGTGAGCAGGTAGTTGCGGAAGAGTAGAAATCCCAGGAGACCCTGGCATTGTCCGTCGCTGTCATCGAGGTCGTGGACGGCGGCCTTGATTCCGTTGAATTCAACGCCAGCGACCTGCAGGGAGGGGATTAAGACCATCGGAGCGATTCTGCTGCCTTTGCCAGTGGGATCGCTAAGACGCATCCGTCCGACTTGGGTGAGGCCCAGCTGCTTTGCCAAGGTAGAGCTGATGAAGGCCTGGCCGCCGGTGCCGGTGTCGATCACGAAGCGGAAGGGACCCTGGCCGTTAATGGTCACCATCACGAATGGCTTACCGTGGGAGACATCCATGTGAGCGAACTGGGCGTGGGCGAACTGGGCGTGAGGAAGTGGGGCGGGGTCGGCGGCGTCCTGCTTCGGCTCTGGAGCCTGCGTCTGGGCGGTCGCGGAGGCGGCTGCCATCCCGAGGGTGAGCGCGCAGAGAAGTCCAAGGCTCTTTTGCATGACGTCGCGCTGCTCGGTTGCAAGTTTGCGTAGAGCAACGATTGCCATCCAGTGGACGCCTGAGATTGGTTGGTGGCAATAGCCACTTCAAAGTGGTGGCGCATGGCCACTGTAGGGCGCTGACGCACATCTGATTTAGCGGAGCAGAATAGGGATAGTGGACTGCGCGCGCAGAGTGATTGGGTGGGTCCTTCGCTCTCCCACTCCATCGAACGATGAAGCGGTTCGCCGGGGACCCCGGTCCGCTTAGGATGAAAATTCAATTTTGGCTCAAAGGTCCCGAATTTAGAGTGTCACGGCTTGAGGAATGGACTAGATTGCGCAAGATCGTTCACATCGATATGGATGCGTTCTATGCCTCGGTTGAGCAGCGGGACGATCCGAAGCTGCGCGGCAGGCCGGTCGTAGTGGCATGGCGCGGGAATCGGTCGGTGGTGTGCGCTGCGTCGTATGAGTCGCGACGGTATGGGGTGCGGTCGGCGATGCCGGCGAGCCGCGCGGAGCGGTTGTGTCCTGAAGCGATCTTCATTCCGCCGGATTTTGTGCGGTATCGCGCGGTGTCGCGGCAGGTGAGGGAAATTTTCAAGCGACACACGGAGAAGATTGAGCCGTTGTCGCTGGATGAGGCGTATCTGGATGTGACGGAGAACAAGACTGGGTTGCCGACGGCGACGCGGGTGGCGAAGACGATTCGGGAGGAGATTCGCGAAAAGCTGCAGCTCACGGCCTCGGCGGGTGTGGCGCCGAATAAATTCCTGGCCAAGATTGCTTCCGATTGGAGAAAGCCTGATGGGCTTTTTGTGATCCAGCCGGACGAGGTAGAGGCGTTCCTGGAGCCGCTTCCGGTGGGGAGAATTCCTGGCGTGGGGAAAGTCACGGAGCAGAAGCTGCACGGCCTGGGAGTAACTACCGTTGGCCAACTTCGCGGGTTTGAGAGGCGGGCTCTGGAAAGGCACTTTGGGAGATTTGGCGCGCGGCTTTATGAGCTGGCGCGCGGAGTGGATGAGAACGAAGTGATCTCGGACAGGCCGACGCAGTCGATCTCAGCGGAAGACACGTTTGAGCGGGATGTGGAGCTGGCAGATACGGAGCCGATGATCCGGCGGCTGGCGGAGAAGACATGGGCGGCTTTCAGCAAGGAGCCGCGGGTGGCTCGGACAGTAGTCCTGAAGCTGAAGACGAGCGCCTTTCAAATCATCACGCGGAGTCTTACGCCGGAGACGCCGCCGGCATCGTGCGAGGAGCTTACGCAGATTGCGCTGGCTTTACGGGAGCGGGTGGCGATGGAAGGGATGGTGCGTTTCCGGCTGGCAGGGGTGGGTCTGAGCAACTTTCGCGATGCGGAAGATAAGGGTTTGCAGACGGAGCTCTTTCCTCGATCGGACGACCGATTTATGGAGGCCAGTGAGGTTACAAAGAGCTGTCAGGCGGGTTTAGTGGAGGACCACGCTTTCAGACTCACGGTTCTCGACGATATGGCGGAGGTGGGGGAGGCTGAAGCCGAGCAAAGCGACGGCGAGGAGCGCGGAGCCAGCCATGATGAAGGCTACGGAGCCTGCACCGAGGATGCCGATGCCGGTGGAGATGAAGGCTCCGCCGCCAGTTTGTAGGAAGCCGAGCAGGGCCGAGGCACGACCGGCTTCTCGGGTAAAGGGGGCTAGGCCAAGGGCTGCGGAATTGGGATAGGTAAGTCCGATGCAGGAGAGAAACGGGAAGAGCAGCACGAGCATGAGGGGCAGGCTGAGAAGATGGCCGAGCGTGCCAGCGAGGAATGCGGTTCCGAGTACGGCCTGGGAGCCGAGCGCGAAGGCGAAGATGTGTCGGCTGTGGAATTTTTTCAAGAGGATGACATTCAGCTGATTGCCACCGATGAAACCTCCGACGAGGCCGGCGAAGAGGAGGCCGAATGCCTTGGTGCTGAGGTGAAAGCCATCCATAAAGAGAAGGGGCGAACCCGAGACAAAGGCAAAGAGACCGGCGAAAGAGAGCGCTCCGGCGAGCGTGTAGACGATGAATTGTGGATTCTTAAGAATCTTCCAGAAGCCATTGATCATGAAACCAGGGCGCAGGGAGACGGTGGCGTCCGGCTGATGGCCTTCGGGGAGCAAAGCGAAGGTGGCGGCGAGGGTGATGGCGGCGATCGTGGCAAGGAGGGCGAAGATCCATCGCCAGCCGAGGCCGGCGACCAGCAGGCTGCCGACGGTGGGGGCGAGCAGCGGCGAGAGACCGATAACGAGGAAGAGGAGCGAGAAGATGCGGGCGCTCTCTTTGACGGGAAAGAAGTCGCGCACCATGGCGATGGCTGCGACCTGTGCGACACAGCCGCCGAGCGCGGTGAAGAAGCGCAATGCGATGAAGATGTTCAGGGTCGGCGCTAGAGCGCAGCCGATGGAGCAGACGATATAGGCGAGCAGACCGACGTAGAGCGGCCGTTTGCGGCCGAAGCGGTCAAGGAGTGGGCCGTAGAGGAGTTGACCAAGGGCGAAACCGAGAAAGTAGGTGGAGAGCGAGAGGGAGATGGAGGCGGTGGTGGTGTGGAATTCAGAAGCGATGGAGGAGAATGCCGGCAGGTACATGTCGATGGCGAAGGGGGTGACGACACAGAGCGCTCCGAGGAGCAGAACGATCCATGCTTCGTGGCGAACGTGGCGCGGCATCCGGGCGGGCTTCTCCTTGATCGGGATGGCAAATCCCGGTTGTTGATTTGCGAAATCGATTTTCTACGAAAGACGCAGGTCTTGCTGGCAAAGGCGTGCTGAGACTCTTACCCTGCGTGTGCGCCGATGCTGAGAAGGGAATGGCGGAGGGAGGAAACACTCTTCCGCATTCCTCGAACTCCGTTACCCCGCTGACCGGTGAAGTTTCCCTACCTATATGAGATGCTACACGGGCAAAGCAGGCGCGTCACGCCGTGGATGAGACTGGTTCAGTGGGCCGAACCTGGACTAACGGGTCTTTCATCCTCATCCTGCTCCTCTTTGGAAACCTCTATTGCTTGGGCGGAGAGTTGCCAGAGAAGGGAGGCGGGATAGAAGAGTTCTTTACCGTTGTCGAAGGCGACCATAACGCCGTGATCTATAACGTCGGCTTGTTTTATCAGGGGCATCTGGTCGTCATTCATAGGTAATTGTTGGATCGTAAGCGTTCTCGATTGTGTCCGGTACCGAACGGATGAGCGAAAAAGTTTAGTGCTGATTTTTCCTCACAATGCCCTTCTGCTGGTTTGAAGATGTTAGACAGTTGCCAGGTTGAGAGATGATTACCACCAGAGCTCTCGTCGTAGATGACAATGAGCACCACGCGTCCGTGGCGATTATCCTCCACACCGGCGCGCAAGAGGGATACTACGCCGATCATCAGGGCGATGCGTTTTTCACCTATCCCGTAGCCTTCTCCGAGCTGTTCCCTGTCATACAGGGGTGTGTAGCTCGCCGCCAGCCCTTGAAAGCCAATTCCAGTGTCCAGACAGATATAGATGAAAGACGTGCCGCATCGTTCAGGTACGGGCCTGTTTAGACGGCGCGTGTCCAGCCAATATTTCGAATTTCATAACGTTACCGTGATGAATCTCAGATGCCCAAGACTTTTTGAAGCCGTATCCCACCGAACCCATGCGCGCGTGGATACCTCCGAAGCGATATCTCTAGCCTTGATAAGGCCTATCCCCCATAGGATGCATAAGTCGAAACTAAAGTAATTCCACCTTCACCCGTTACCGTTAACACTTACGATATGGGCAATATCACTTTTCATCGAAGAATGCGGACAGTTTTATCGATATGGTGAAAGGTGCTCTGTAAATTGGGAGGGAACTGGTCGTGATTACGAAGTGCCTGGTTGCGTTTGTCTTGATTGGGGTCGCGGTTACATGCTGGGACATGGTCGATGCACAAAAGACAGTCGTATTCGATCAGATATATGCCCAGTCTCATGCACAGAGCGGCCACAGCAGCTATATGGCGAAGGTCATAGCCAGGAAATACGGCCGTAAGCTGGCCGACGCATTCGGAGCTGAACCGGAATGCAGCGGTCTTCACTTCACACGACGGGCCAACAGAGGGCTACTTGGCAAGCCCGGCCGATGGAACTTAGAGATAGATATGGTGGTAAGTGAAGAGCCAGACGCGACGGCATCGGTTCAACCTTGGTCCCTGGTCCTTCCGAATCGAGATGGAGCTAATGGCCCTGACGCGCAAGTTATATCAGATAAAGATGCGCCCGCGATGATTGTAAGAAAGGTCTGTACGGTCATGAAAGGTGCGCCCGGCTAGCTCACAACCGGCATATATCTTTGCGCTGACCGGACACATGTTCGCCGCTAATCGGCGCTGCGCCATTCGCGAACTCAAGAGGAAAAAGACCTCTTAAAGATATGGGAGGTACCGGTATCGTCGAGTTGGTTCAAGTTTGATTTATATTGAATAAAATCAATGATTTATGGCGGAGAGTGAGGGATTCGAACCCCCGGTAGCCTTTCGACTACGTCTGATTTCGAGTCAGGTGCATTCAACCGGGCTCTGCCAACTCTCCGCATTGTAACTACCTTATTTTCTGTCATGTGGAAGCTTCTTATTCTTGTTCGCTTCCACCTTAGAAGCCCAGGTGTCCGATTTGGTGTCCCATTGGTTCTTGCTGTTTACCAGACGATCCACTGCCGATGCCTGGTGTTCGGGAGCAAGATGGGAGTACCGCATGACCATCTGAAGCGTTCTGTGCCCAAGCAGTTCTGCAACGGTACGCAAATCCACTCCGGCCATCACAAGTCTACTGGCAAAGGTATGGCGGTTGCAATGCCAGCTATAGGCCTTGATCTTTGCCTCTTCAAGCGCGGTGGAAAACCAGCCGCGTGAACCCTGAAGTGTCTCGCTTCCGCGGCGCGAGGGAAAAACGGGAGCGGTGCCGGGCTTTTTCGATTCTCCGCGTAACTGGTTCAGAGCTTCCAGGGCAACCGAATTCAGGGGAATCGTTCGATGGTCGCCGTTCTTGGTCTTCGGGAGGTGAATCTGCCGTCGCTCAAAGTCAACCTGATTCCAATGAAGACCGTACTGCTCACTCATCCGCATTCCGCTATGGATCGACAAGAGCAAATGGGGAAGGAATTCTGGAAACCGGCTCTCAATGGCAGCTCGAAGTTGGTCTTCTTCTGTATCGGATAGGAATCGCACTCTGCCGCGGCCCTCGGGCTTTCTGCGAATGCGCGCCGCAGGATTTCGGTCGATCTTTTCATTGTCAATTCCAACTCTGAAAATAAGCGAAAAGGTCGCCTGCCATCGGTTCCTGCTACTCGCGGCCCAATTCCGGGCTTCTGCCTGTTCTGAAAGCCAAGCGACTATCTCGTTCTTCTTGATCGAATCAGCCGGACGGGAACCGAATGCGGTAATCATCTGGTCTATCCGCAACCGCAATTCGTACGTTTGCTTTTCACTGTTTTCCGCCTTGCTGTGAACGAGCGCATCGTCAGCAAGCTCTTTGAAGCTCACTGCCCTGGTTCGAAGGTTTTCTGGCAGTTTGGCGCCTTCCAGCTTTTGCGTGTGGCGCTTGGCCAGTAATTTTTTCGCCGCGCTCCAAGTCCCAACTTTCTCGCGCCGCTTGCGTCCATGAGGGTCCGTCCATCGGATCCACCAAATCCCGCTTCCTTTTACTCGCTCATAAATTCCGCGTTCCGGGATCATAGGCAGCGTTGTAACCTCTCCGGTATTTTACCTGATGTCAAATATAGTAAGTCAGGTGCATTAAACTCCGTACGGTTTTAGCAAAGTGTTATTTCGATGGCGAGTCGAGATGGGACGTGGGTCGGTGTCCTGTATCCCGTCATGAATATCCGGAACGTGTGTGGAATGGAGCAACAGCAGTCGCGGGCGACCCGATTTCTGCCGGGCGGCGTCGAAAGGCACAACTGGATCGAGTAATTTCTCGCGAGCGTGAGGTTGGCACGACAAGGAAGACATTTGGGCGCTGATTGGAGTCACAGTAGGCCTTGGCCTGGCCGCGCGTGCTCAAAGCCCGAGGGCTAGGGCAGGGAATCGATGACCAACGCCATGGCCATCTCCGGCTAATTTTTCCGGATACTCGCGATGCTCCTTAGGTTCAGCCTGCAAGGGGTTCGGGATGATCAGACAGCGCGAACCGTCGGAGATCTCGAGTTGGGATCAATACTCGAGACCCGATGCGTTTCGTGGTCAGAGTCTTGTTTGCGATCAGATAATCGATGGCTCGTGGGCTGATCGACAATCTATCTGCTGCTTCTTGGCGACTGACCAGAAGCTTGTCTTCCGCTTTTGCGGGCTTCTTCGATGAATAGACTGGTGCTGATTCAAACCTGTCAGACATGATGTTCTCCAAAGATTGGAAGCAGTGCTAAGAGACAGTATGCGTGAATTGGCCAAGAGATGTGAGGCGGAACTGCCCATGCGGACACACGGTGTGCGGGCTTGCCCTCGACAACCGTTGAAGTGTCTTTACGTGCATCCGTAGATGATGAGCGGCTTCCTCTGAGGTCAGCAAGGGCTCGAATTGTTTAGCATTCTTCATATAGAGTCACCTCTCCTGCTGCAGCGTGCAGTTGTCCACGTATCCTAGGAAATCCCTCGCGACAGCAAGCATGAATGAAGCTAGAGTGTCGTGCGATAGGGGCGAAGTCCAATACTTCCTATTTATCAGCTGATAATTCGCAGTTATCGGGGTTTCTTATCTCCAAGACAGCGTTTAACTTAGGAAATCGGACCACGTTCACACCGACTCAAACTCTGTCAATGCGCTGGCGTAAATTTGGCCGAAATGGCGCGCCTTTATTGTGTCTTTCAACATCAACAGGCAAGATTTCCACAGGTAGGGCTGTAATTTTGTCCCATTCCTGAATCGCATCGCTCTTAGTTGGCTGAGCTGGAGGGCTATGTACGATTGGGCTGAATTTCGTCATTTCCGATACTTGTTGAAGATTCTCGAGAAGCGTGGGTTCCGTCTTGCAGCAGAAGAGCTGTTTACATCCCAACCGAACCTGACCGTGCAAGCGAGACAGTTTCAAGACAACGCATCTGTGCGACTCTTCCACAAAACGAAGAGCGGTCAAATCGTGCCGACCAAAGCCGGTATAGCCTTTGTCGTGCTCACCCGCAACTTGCTCGAATTCCGAGACGAAATAATCGATGCGGTTGTCTCGATCGAACGAGACGAGATCCGCGCGGTACGCTTAGGCTCGACGTCTCTTGTCGACGAGAGTGTGTTTCGCAGATTTTGCGGCCTGCACAAGGAACTGCTGCCCGCATGTGTGATCAGGCCTACACATGGAGATACGAGCCAACTCGTCCAAGAAGTGCTGACTGGCATCGTCGACGCAGCGATCGTTACGCTACCGCTTGCAAACTCTGATTTGCATATTGAGGAGCTTCGGCGGGAAAGAATCGTTGTTTGCCTTCGCGAAGACCATCCACTGGCTGCGAAAGCTGCCGTTCCAATATCGGAACTACAGAACAGTCTCACGATCTTCTACAACCCGGAACGCCATCCGGAAGCTCACAAGAGGCTCTTGGAACTTCTTCGCGATGTAGGAATCTTTGTTGAAGATTTCTCTCGCGCCTCTCATCCGTCAGAGATGCAGAGCCTGGTCAAGGAAGGACATGGTCTTGCTTTGATTCGCGAGGGCACTCCGCTGCTGGGTAATTTGGTTACGCGGCCAATTATTGGTGTGGACTGGACGATGGATACCGCGATCATCTACCGCAAAGACTCTCATCCGAGAGTTATTCCTGCGCTCGCGAGAACTCTGAAGCGGCAAATCATGAAGGCCGATAAGAAATCGGCGCTTTCTCTAGTCCCGCAAGCCCGAAAGCCAGATGCAAAGGGATCAGTTGAGGCGGCTGAAGAGGTGCCTGTTCAGCTGTCTTTTTCCGAGTAAATTGTCTGATTGCACACTGGATAAGCCAGGCCGATAATCGCGAATTATCACCCGATAAATAGGAAGTATTGGACGCGAAACCGAACTTGCCAAATGATCACGGCATACCCCGACTGAGACCAGTCGGCGGGAGGTGCCGATGTTCTGCAAAAGCCGATTCGTTCTCTCCAAGATCTCCATCCTCGGTGTTCTCGTTGTCTCTTCCCGTAGACGACTGAGAAACCTAGTCTCCACATTTCAACTTCTTCGCGTCATTCGCGTAGTGGGGCCGACGATTGTCGCTCTGTCGTTTGCGGGTATCGCTCATGCCCAAGGAACGATGGATTTCTCCGGAGCACAGACGCTCATGGGAACGTTCAATATGGGTACGCCCGCCGTTCAGTCTCAGATCGAAATCTCTGAGTGCCTCAAGGTCATAGCCAAATAACTTGTGAGCGCCTTCCAGTGTGAGGGAACAGATATCCGCAACTTCAAGTAGTGTTTTGAGGGTTGGGTGTTCGTTGGTGCGCGGCAGATTTGACAAGAGATCTCTTGTCGCAGCTTCTCTTCGTTCGTACGCACGGATCTCACGCTCGTTCGACGGTTTGACCCGACGGTGAAGGTCTCGAATATGAACCAGGGCATCGATGACAGTTTTGCGTGGAACAGTATGGAACACCACCAGGAGTTCTCCTTAAATGGCTCAACATGGGAGCTACTAGCCGGGGATAAAGAGAGATCTGTGGTCTAGCTCGCCGGAAGATCCTCACACTCCGGGTTTACAGATGACTTGTGGTAGAAGTGCATGTGTTACGACCACGTAAATTCAATGGTCTGCCTGAGAGAAGTTCTTCGGGATCGTGAGACATAGGTCTTGAATTCTCACGAGAGTCTTGCTCTGAGCCGACGAGAACTGCACACGGTCCATCATAAGACGCAGTCTTACAGAAAACGATCCTGCGCTAAGTCTGCCATAACTCTCACCGCAAGCAAAGTCGGCGGGAAGAAGACAGAACATACGCAGATGTTCGCAGTCCGAAAAGATAAAAGGAAAAAATACGCAGACTGCGATGACGTCCTGTTGGCAATGCCAGTCCTGATTTTCTGAAAGCAAAGCAACAACAAAAGCGGCTAAGGGATGAGTGTACCGGTTCATGCGTTGCGCCGTGGACCTGAGACATCCGTTACAAGCCTCTTGCGGTGGCTATGGTCCGAGTTGAGCGGGCACGAAAACATATATCCAGTCGTCGAGGCCGTGGGAATTGTATGGTCAGCCGCCCGCTTGCAAGCTAAATCTGTGTCGTGGGTGGATGGTCTGCTCAAATGTATCCGGCCTGTTTGTGGAGCCAAGCTCCTGGCCATAACGAAGTCCGCGCGTCGCTGGTCTATAAAGTGGGTCGAACTCAGAAGGGTTCTCATTCCCACGCAGGCTTGAGCAACGCCGGTTGTGACCGTTCACTCACGCATGCTCTGGTCGATGCCAATCGTAGAAATCTCCATGGTGAACCTCCTGACAATCAAAATAGCCCGCTTTGCGGAACTAGCGGCGGACCATTCCAGTAGTGGGAATCCCGAAGGGATTTCCAAAGAGTGTGGGGAGGGTGGAAAGCCGGCTTCATGGGTTTCCATGCTTTCCTCACTCTGTCATTTCCATGGCCTGTTTTCGACGCGGCAATGGTGGATCAGCGACCTCGTCCGCCTAGCGCGGATCTGCAGAAACATCCGTCAACGGAGAGACTGTCGGATAGCAAAGGAGGAAGTCGTAGCTGTCGGCCCAGTAGGTCAGATTCGTCTCCAAGGCTGTCCGTTTTTCAGAAGGAATCGCATGGAGGATGGGGCGCAGGTCTCGAAGTTCGAAAAGCGTCGCGTCGCTTCCGGAGAGACTTGCGAGGAACGCAAACGCCAATTCGTCCTGACGCTCATCTGCATCGAAGGTCTGCCCAGCCAAGTGCTCTTTGCCGCCAGCGGCGAAGACTCCAATGTTAACCACCGAATGTCCCTGGGCAAGCGACAATTCCGTAACGAAGTTGCCCAGAGTCGAAATGCCGCGTGCGTCCAAGCCGCGGTGGAGGTGATTCCGGCCGAACCGAAGTAGAACCTTGTCTTGCGGTTCTTGATTGAGGTGATTTACGAATAGGTTCTTCATCACTCGCTCGCGCTCGTCAGACGCAAAATATCGGGTATGGGCATCAGAGCGAAGCGCCTCAACCCGAAGAGTATCCAACGTGCTTTGCCATAGCGATTCACCACCGATTGACACGTCGTGCGCTGGACGGTCGGATTGGGCCAACTGCAATAGCTGAGGGGCGCGCTGCCGGCTGTAGCCGTTCGAGGCAACTTCAAGCATCTGGCGAAGGCGACCATCTTTAGGATTCAATGATGCCATCTGACGGATAAGGCGATCAGGCTGCCCCTCCTCGATATCACATCCCCATAGGACAGACTGATGAGGTGCTGCAAAGCGGGAGACTTCAGCGGCTTGCGTCCGGGTCCATAGACCCCGGACTGGCGTCGCATCTTTGGCTGCGGGCTCTTGGAGATGTGAAGCTGCCCATGGACTCACCTCGGCGGCAACATGGCGATAACCCTCCTCCCACAAGCTAGGCCATAGAGCAGAAATGAGGTCGGGGATTTCATTTTCTCCATGCAGTTCTCCCAAGAGAACGTATTGATGCTGATCTGCTTCCTTGAGGAGAACAGCCTCACCGGAAGAGTGCAGGCGAACAGCGTGTGACATGAGGTTCTGCTTTATTGAGGCTTCCGTCACATCCTGCCCTTTCATGCAGGCAGGCCAGTGCGCTACAAGTGTGAGGCATACGACTGTCATTAGGTGACGCATGAGATAAATACGGACGGACCCGAGCCAAAGTTCCGGGAAATTGGATGCGGCGCCAAGCTAGACCACTCGCCGTGCAGCTCTAAACGGCTGAGACTGGATAATGCAATGGGAAACGGCCTCACGCTTCTTCATATCGATTCAAGCCCACTCTATGGTCGGTCAGTCTCACGCGAGCTGACGGGCGCATTCGTAACTCAGTGGAAGGCCTCGCACCCGGACGGAAGGGTCGTCGAGCGCGACCTCAATGCAACGGCAATCGCGCCGATCACAGAGGCATGGGTGGGCGCCGTATATACGCCAGACGAGATGCAAACTCTGGAGCAGAAGAAACTGCTTGCGCTATCGGACAGCCTGATCGCCGAGCTCAAGGAGACCGATGAATACTTGATCGGAGTGCCGATGCATAACTTCGGCGTGCCCTCAGTGTTGAAGCTCTGGATCGAACAAATCTCTCGTGTCGGCAAGACCTTCTCTTATGCAGACGGAACCCCGAAGGGCCTAATCGCCGGCAAGAAGGCCACATTCATCATTGCTACCGGCGGGATCTACGACGCTCAGACTCAGATGGCCTCATTGAATTTTGTAGAGCCGTATCTGCGGTCGCTCTTCGGATTTCTCGGCCTCACGGATGCAATCTTTCTGACGGCAGGCGGAACGATGGCCTTGAATCATGGACAGGACCGTGACACGTTTCTCGCGCCACACCTTCTGGCTGTGCAGACGCACGCGGTGAGGAATCAAGGAGGACACGTATGAAGATTGCCTCGACCATTGCGCGCTACCTACTGGGACTGATGTTTACCGTCTTCGGGCTGAACGGCTTTCTAAGCTTCATTCCCCAGCCGCCACCAGTCAATCCACTGGCGATCCAGTTCTTTGTTGCTATCAGCGCATCCCATTTTGCCACGTCCTTCTTCGCGGTGCAGGTCGTTGGTGGGTTGCTACTGCTCTCGGGATTTTTCGTGCCGCTTGCGCTGACGCTCCTTGCGGCGGTGCTCTACAACATCCTTGCGTTTCACTTGACTCTGGCCGGGCATCGCTCCGGGGCTGGTTGCCTGTGTCCTCTGGATCCTGGTCTTTGTTCAGTACCGGGACAGCTTCAAAGGCATCTTCGGTGCGAAGCCAGCAGCACAACCATAAGTGCTTCGCAGCATGAGAGGTGGAAATGCCTCTCATACTGCGGAGTCAGCAGCCACGGGTTCTCTTGTGTCTGCACATCTCGTACCGCTGGTTTCAATATCGCCCATCCTCAACGAGGGTCGGCTTCTCGGAAGTGATCCGCCGTCAAGGCGATCTCAACTGGTAGATACAGGCCAATTAACTCACCAAGTCGGCCGGGTTCTTCGAGTTCCTCGCGAATCTGGTTACGCTGGACCTCCCGGCCTCTAATCTCGTCACCGCCAGGCCCTCGGCTGGAACTGCCCAGTGCAAGTTGCTCGCCGATCTCCGCAACGGCCATTACTTCCCGGCGGGTCGATGAACTGACCGTTAGGAAGCCGAGTCGCAATGAACCCAGGGGCCAGCAGTGTCAGCCTACATGCTCGCGGCGCTCGGCCTGCCCTTCATTGGGATGGGACCTGGCTCTCCGCCATACCCGCGTTACCGCGACCTTCAAAGCCACGTTTGATGTACTCGCCAGTATTGGCCCCTACAACTCGCTTGAACGCCTTGCTGAACGCAGCGTCGGACTCGTAACCGACCAGCCGGGCGACGTCGATGAGCTTATTGTCACGCTGCTGGAGTAGCTGCATCGCCTTCTGCATCCGCCACTCGGTGACATATTCCAGCGGTGTTTGTCCGAGCAACTCTTTAAAACGGACTGCGAATGCGGAGCGAGACATGCCCGCCGCCTCGGCCAGGGATCCTACAGTCCAGGGTGTATTCACTCTCTCGTGAATCGCACTCAGGGCAGTGCCTAGTTGAGAATCGAAAACGGCACGAAGCCAACCTTTGTTATGTTCCGGCTCCGATGCGATATGCGCCCTGAGAATCTGGATGAACAGAACCTCCGCAAGCCGAGTCGCGACGACTCCCGACCCGGGTGCCAGCTCTGCCATCTCTGACGCCAACGCCTGCAGCGTGTTGTGAAGAGCAAGCGTGCGTACCTGATCTGACTTGATCAGAATGAAGTTCGGCAATAGCTGTGAAATGGGCCTCAAGCTGGCGCGATCAAAACTGAAGGATCCACACACGATGGTCGTTGGTGCACCACCTCCCCCATAATGAGCAACGTCGCCGACTACTTTAGCGGCAACCTCTCCGAAGGTTGACCTCGGACGCGTTCGTGGGCTGTCGCTCATGACGATCGAAGTGTTATGGCCCAGCAAGAAGCAGTCACCACCGGTGAGGGGGATCGGTTCGGAAACCCCTTCGACACTCAGCCAGCAGTTGCCACGCGACAGCATCGCGAAGTGAACTACGTCTGTTTTTGGAATCTTTTTGCCAGAAGGTGAAACCCGTTTTTCCGCTTGCTTTTCGTGTATCAGGCCCCACGGAGCTGTAGCTTCCAGCCTGAAGTAGGTTCGTTCGTGAAGAATGCCGGCCTGCGGTCGGGGGAGAAAGGACGAACGCCGAAGTGCGAACGGAATGTCCGGCGCGCAATCGCCATCGCCACAAGTGAGGCGGATGGCCAGCGTCCACGTAAATCCTGACGTTTCTGCCAGCAAGGTGTACACTTAGGTGTACGCATTGGAGGTTTTGTTATGCCGGCCATCAAAGTTGGAGTCCGCGAATTTCGCGAACAGATCACACGGTTCTTGGAGTCGGAAACTCCGGTTGCGGTGACGCGCCGTGGCGAGACGCTAGGGGTTTACGTTCCCACACCACGGAAGGCCCGACAAGTCGACACCTCCGAACTGCGCGATGCGGCAGACCGTCTTGCTGCCGCCCTCTCCGACGCCGATGAGGAGGAAATCGTCGCGGAGTTTAAACAGGCCCGGCATAAAGGGAAGGCCACAGCTCGCTGATGCTCGTTTTGGACGCCAACATCCTCATCCGTGCGATCCTCGGAAAACGTGTCCGGCAATTGCTTGAAAAATACGTTGCCCGAGGAGCCCGCTTCTACTCGCCCGAGGCGGCTTTTGCGGATGCGGAGAAGTATCTCCCGGCTCTTCTCAGGAAGCGAGGAAAGCCCACGGAGGACTTGCCGGCAGCAATCAACTACCTGAGGTCGCTTGTCGATTCCCTGAGCAGCGACACGTTTGCTGGATATGAGACGGCAGCCAGACAGCGGTTGCGTGGACGGGATGAACAGGACTGGCCAATTTTGGCTGCCGCGCTCAGTCTCGCGTGTGGTATCTGGACAGAAGACACGGATTTCTTCGGAGCGGGAGTCGCCGTTTGGACTACCGACCGGGTGGAGCTCTTCCTCAACTCGAACGCAGAATCCTCGATCACAGAAGACGAATAGAACGCATAGCAATCGCTGCGCGTCCCGGCGCTGCTGGGCAGATTTCTGCTTGGAGGGGTGCCGAACCGGTACGCCGGACTCTGGAACGAAGCTCTCGACGTGGCCGTTCTGCATCGGGCGTGCAGGGCTCTGTTTTGGTGCTCGTCTGCCATAGACGAATCCAACCACGGTTATCGTTGTAGAACTCATCAGTGTTCCGGGCGTGGAACCACTAGGCTATGCGTTGCTTGTCAGAGCGTCTACCGTATCGACCGTACATTGAGAAAGGCTACACCACGACGAGCAGACAACGAGCTTCGGGAGACCGTAAGTTAAGCGATTCACACAGTCTTCGGACGTCCAGCCTTCCTGTGTGCGGCTGGTGAGCCAGTATCAAGCGCTGGCGTGGATGCATTCTGTTCTGGCGGCCGGTCATGTAAAAGCACGTTTAAGAGAGAATTGTTAACATTTATCCGGCCCCCATAGCTCTTGTATTCGATGTAGCCCAGTTTGCGGAAGCGATTCATAAAGAAGCTCACGCGGGACCGCGTTGTCCCAATCATCTCGGCGAGCATCTCTTGGGAAATCTTCGGAATCAGCGTCTGAGGCTGATCGGCTTTACCGAAATCAGCTAGTAAGAGCAGTGTACGGGCAAGGCGCTTCTCGCTTGAATTGAAGAGTTGATCTACAAGATCAGCGTATGTCCGCAAACTGCGTGTCAGCATAAACTTCAGGAAGAATTCTGAGAAGGCGTGCTCTGTTCGCAGGACATGAATCATTTCTTCACGGTGTATTTTCAGGGTCACACAAGCGGTAGTGGCGACGGCCCGCGCCGTGCGCATCATTTTCGTTCCTGCAAGTGCCTCTTCGCCTATAAACTCCCCAGCGGAAAGAATAGTAACCGTAGCTTCCTTGCCCGTGTCGGAAACAACAACCAGGCGCACGCTCCCACTGTGAAGATAGAAAATAAAGTCAGCGGCGGCCCCTTGAGCGAAGAGTGTTTCCTTGGGTTCAAAGCGAACGATCCTGCGTCCTACCCCTATGCTTGCCAAATAGGAGTTTAGATCGAATTCAGGTCTTGCCCGAAGTTCAACCACGCTAGCTCCTTTCTCCGGTCTGCCCCAACCGGACTTGAGGCTTTGATGGCGCTAGCTTGCAAAATATACTATGTCGTCTATCGGACATTATAGGGCTATAAGTTACTTTAGTGCGTAATAGTTTTGCTTCGGTGTAACTCATTGGAAACAAATGGATTGCAGATGGCGCTGGGTGGCACAGAAGAAGCAATCAGAATTGGTATGCTGCTAGCTCGCCACAAACTCCCGAAACTCCGCCGCTTGCGAGTGATGCAACCGATTATGGTCGTTACTAGCTCGCGAGTCTCGACTGGGTAGGTTAGGAAGGCATCGCAATCGTGATCGGAGTGGGGATACGGCTGTGAGCCCGAGTGAAAGATCACTGCAATGTTGTCCCAGTCTGGATTTGAACGGATGCGATAACAGAGTTCGGAGCCGTTCAAATCTGGGAGATTTAGGTCTGTCAGAACGGCATCCGGCTGCCACTCGGCCACCAGTTGCAGACCCTGCATACCCTCTGTGGCTGCTCTTGTTTCAAACCCTTTGAGGCCGAACAATTCAGCTTGCTATTCAAAATGAGAAGAAAACGATATACACCTGTCGCGGTTTTGGGCTCTGTCGGCTTGAGCGTCAGCTACTCAGTAGTTCGAGAGTGGCCAATAGAATGTCGGGATGGAAGGGTTTAGCGAGAACCTCAAAATAATTGCCTTGCTCGCGCGCTGATGCCAACAAATCGCCAGTGCCGACCTGTCCTGAAATGAGCAGCATCTTGCATTCCGGAAAGTGCTTGCCGAAGTGGATTGCCAGCTCGATACCACTCATCGCGGGCAACTGCACATCAGCAATCACGATGTCAGGGCACTGAGTTTCAGCGGCTTGAATCGCCTTGAGCGGGCAGGCGAAGCCTGTGGCAGCGAAGCCGAATTGATTGAGGATCAAAACCAGGGTAGACGCGATTAAATATTCGTGGTCCACAACGAACACGGCTGGCTTGAACTTACCCATGATCCGCACCACCCAAAGAAGAATGCTAGATCAGATGCCGCACCCTAAGCTGCGATGCTGTGTTTCGCATACCGTCATGGTACAACAGAATTCCGTTAGAGGATCGCCGGAGGCACACGGCGATGGACGAACTGAAGGAAATGGGCCACGTGCATAGGCTCGTGGGGACGGCTCAGCGTGCAGCGGTGGAGCACGACCGCAGAATTCTGGAAGCCATGATGCGGCAACTGCACGTTCGAAAGCGCTAGTTGCGATCGAGAGCAAAGAGAACCGCAGGCACTAGTCACTACCTTGAGATGAATCACGTTGAAAAAAGCAACCAAAGACTAGAGACTCTATTTAAAACTCCTCGAAAAGCATTTGCAGCCGTGTCCTCTACCCGGCAGGGTCCATTCGCCCTCGATCAGCAAACCCTTTCCAACTTCGAACCGTGTGCCATGTGCCACTTGGTGAGCGGCGTCCTGCTTCCGATCGGCGTCCGTAGGGTGAAATGGGTTCACCATGCAGGGCAAATCCGCATATATCCATGTTGCGTGGGTGATACCAAGCCTCATCCGGCTTTCTTGGTCGGTGAGTGCCCTAGCTTTAGAGAGCAGAGTTCGGGTGATCTCCCCAGCGCGACCAGTGGACATCCCATCTAGCTCTAGGAGGGCGCGGTACAACACCGGCATATTTCCTCCTGCCTCGATCATGTCTAATGCCGCGTCGTAAATCTCGCGGACGTGTCTCTTTCGGATGTCTCCAAGCCGCTCTATATTTTGGTGAAGGTCCGCTTTCACCTTCTGCGTGACCAACGAAAGATCATGCTTAACACTGGGCATCATCTGCAGCTTTTGGGCTGGTGCGGGAAAGGGTATTACATTCGGATGCTTAGCATCCGATCTCAATATGCGTTGTAACCAAGACATACAGTAAGGACCTCACTCATGTTCGAGGGGGGCAGCTTGCCCTTCGGGAAGCAAGGCTCATTTAGGTAACGGCAATGCCCCTCTGCGGCGAACCTAAGTCGGAACACACTCCGGAGTATGGTCAATATTGCTCGGATGCTTTCGCTGGTCTATGCGAGCCGGGCAGGCATGGCGCAAATTAGGCGGGCCGCAGTCGATGAGCAGAGAGGATTTCTTCCGCTTGCTTCCCGAAGATTCGACCATATACGATGCAGCCTTGCAGTTGATTTTCTTGCTCTTGAAATAGAAAAGGCGACCCGCGCTCAGGCTCGTCGCCTAATTCGACACTGTCTCTTAAAGCGGATCGTCCTTATCTACCGAATCATCTTGTGACCGTTCTTCTACGCTTCCTTCTTCTCCCACTGGGACGGCCGTATTGAGATCTTTTTGGGGTTCGATTGGCGGGAACACGTCGGGTCCGTCAATGTCGGTCATAGGATTTGGCGCGAGAGGATTGTTTGAGGTGCCCATGCTGTTCTCCTGGCTGAGTGAGATGCTGGGCAAGGCGGAGAGGGTGTACGGATAATATGTTCGGCGTCGTACAACCATCTCATCGCAACCTGCCTTATCGCGGCGACTGGCAAGGCCAACGGATAGCTTCGACGGCTACGCATTCGTCAGACCCGGAGCTAGAAATGGAGATTGATTTGCGGCGCACGTGGTAAGGCGGGTATCCCACTCTCAGTACGCAACAAAGAAGAAAAGGAGCCTGACCCAGAAAGTCGGAAGCAGAGTGCTGGGGCTGTCAAACGGAGTTGGGCTGGCCAGAAGATGGCGTTCAGCAAGTGACTGGATGGCTGGACTAGATGAATGAGGGACGCTGCAATTCAAACAGTTGGCACCATTTTAGGGCGAGCAGCTTTCCTCTGTGTGGCTGGTGAACCATTATCACGCGTTGCGCGGATACATTGTGTTCTGGCAACCGATCCTGTTAACGTGTATCTGGCCCCGTAGCTCTTGTACTCGATGTAACCCAGCTTGCGGAAGCGATTCATAAAGAAGCTCACGCGGGAGCGCGTCGTACCGATCATCTAGGCAAGCGTTTCCTAAGCAATCTTGGGAATCAACGTGTGAGGCTCATCGACTGTTCCGAAATCAGCCATCAGGATCAGGACGCGAGCCACACGCTTCTGGCTCGAATTGAAGAGTTGATCGACAAGGTCAGCTTGTATTCGCAAACTACGGGTCAACACGAACTTCAGGAAGACTTCTGAGAAGGCCTGCTGTGTTACAGAACGCGAATGTTCTCATACTGCTCCATTTTCAGGAGGGCCGCCACAGAGAGGCGGACTCGGGCACTCTGAATATAGAGCACAAAATCAGCAATCGCTCCTTGAGCAAAGAGCGTTTCTTTGGGCTTGAAGCGAACGATCCTTCCCTACACCTCCGCTTGTGAGATAGATTTTTGGATCGACCTCAATTCCCGCCGGAGTTCAGCCAAATTGGCCCCTCTTGAATTGGGCTGGATCGACCGCAATCAAGCCGACTATCTGGCGATTAGGAGACCCCAACACTGCCACAGGACAGCCCCGTCTCAAAGAGTTTAACCGCTTGCTCAGCCACGAGTGGGTGGCTGAAGTAATATCCCTGACCCTCGTTGCATCCGTGGCGCTGGAGAAATTCCAATTGGGAGTAGGTCTCAACTCCTTCCGCAGTTACTCGCTGATTCAAACTTCTGCCGATATTGATCATGGCACAGACAAACGTGGTGTCTTCGGAATTCGGCGTGATCTCATGGACGAATGATTTATCGACTTTGAGTGCGTCCATAGGGAAGCGTCGCAGATAGGTAAAGCTGGAAAAGCCTGTGCCAAAGTCGTCGATAGCCAGTCGCACCCCCATATCCTTCAGAGCGTGTAGGGTGGTTAGAGCAGACTGCGTATCATGCATCAGAACGCTCTCGGTCAACTCAAGCTCCAGGTTGGCTGGCTCTACTCCGGTAGAAATCAACACGGCCCGAACACCCGACAGGAAATCCTTGGCACGAAATTCGGCAGCAGACACGTTTACTGCAATTGGCACATTTGCCATGCCCGAATCTCTCCACTCTTGCGATTGTCGGCATCCTCGGAGCAACACCCACTGCCCAATAGATACAATCAATCCGCACTCCTCTGCGATGGGGATAAAAGCTCCCGGATAAAGCAGTCCGTGCTCTGGGTGTTGCCAACGAATCAGCGCTTCCATTCCCGTGATCTTCCCTGTTTTGAGATCCACCTTGGGCTGGTAGTGCAACAGGAACTCCTCTTTCCCTAGCGCATAGCGTAAGTCCTTTTCCAGCAGGAGTCGCCTCGCTACACGCGCCTGCATGTCACGTCGAAAGAAGTGATAGCCATTGCGACCGAGTGCCTTAGATTCATACATCGCGGCGTCCGCGTACCGGGTCAGAGTCTCGGCGTCCGACGCGTCTCCAGGATAGATGCTCGCTCCGATGCTGACGCTCACATCAAGACTCTTGTTATCAATGATGTGTGGTGCTGTCACCGCCCTCAGAATCTTGCGGGCGCACATCTCAGCGTCTTCCGCCTGTTCGATCTGTGACAGAAGTATTATGAATTCGTCACCGCCGAGGCGGCATACGGTGTCCGTCCTTCGAACACAAGCCACTAATCGTCCCGCAACTGATCGCAGCAACTTATCACCAACGGCGTGCCCAAGGGAGTCGTTGATTTGCTTGAAATGATCAAGGTCAACAAACAGCACGGATAGTTGCTTGGATTGGCGTTCCGCCAGTGCCATAGCCTGCTTCAATCGGTCGTTAAACAGGGTTCGATTTGGCAGATTGGTAAGAGCATCGTATTGTGCAACCCGCGATATCTCCAAGGAAGCCGCCCGGGCTGTGCTTACGTCGCGAATTGCGACGACTGTCCCGACAAACTCTCCGGTACGGTCAACAGCAGACGTGATCCTGTTTTCCACTCCGAATTCAATCCCATCCCGGCGAACGAGAGTACCGTGAATAACGCAGGGCATAGTCTTTGCCGTTCGAGCCACCTGCACGGCTCTTGCAATACCTTTGTCCTCACCAGAGTTTTCTGGGCTATCTATGATTCGGAGCACGTCGCCTACCGGGCTACCCCGAGCCTCGTCATTAGACCACCCAGTCATCATTTCCGCATATTGATTTAGGTAGGAAACTTTCCCAAGATTGTCCGTACAAAGTACGGCCTCTCCAATTGAGTTCAGAGTAGTGATGGCAACTTCATTTTCGACTGCCAACGTCTCTGCCATGCGAAATTGAATCATTGAGCGAACAGACCGCCTGAGGCGGTAGCCATCAGTTTGCCTTCTAAGAAGGTAATCGTAGGCACCCCGATCAATCGCATGCCTTGCCACCGTCTCCGTATCTGCTTCAGTCAGGATTAAAATTGGCACTTTAGACGCGGCCTGAAAAAGCTCATCGAAGGTCTCGGCAACCTGGCTGCCCGGCAAATTTAGATCCAGTACAATCGCCTTGACACACCCGCCTCGCAATCGTTCGATTCCATGACAGACTTCGGTAACCCACTCTACTCGAAATTGCTCTTCCGTCTCGGAACTTAATTCTCCTAGGACTCGCGCTGCTTCGTCTTCGTCCGCTGCAATGAGCAAAACCGATCCTTCGTCCATGCACATCATCGTAGGGTCTGCTAGTGGGCGTCGCTGGCTTATCATCTCGTTTGAATCCACGCGCCGGCCTCTAAACTACATCCACTGGCATAGGCGTTGGGAGCTTCGCCTCATCGGCAGCCATGAAGCGCAGCATCTGTTGCTTGAGCTGCGCATCCACCTCGTCCGCTATGGTCACCACGGCGGGAAGCACTAGATTAAAATCCAAATGTTTCTGGCTCTTGTGCAGCGCAGTAAAAATGCTGACTTGGAGCAGGCGGGATTCCTCAACTGCCATCGCCACTGTGTACCCTTGCTGGCTCCGCAAATCGCCGTGGTGAGCGGCAGCCTCTGAAATTGGCGCCTTCGAGTCTTCATCTAAACGCAATCGCTGAATGACGTCCTGGAGAAGTTGAGGTAAATGTCCCGTACGCTCTTCAAATGTCAGAGGTATAGCCGCCAGATCAGGTTCTTTCTCGACTCGTGACATCCAATCTCGAATGACATCGTCGAGTTTACGTTCCAGAATGTCGGCAACACTCCCGGTAGTCTGGCTGCCTGCATTCACGGCTGGTTCTCGTGAAGAGGTAGTTACCTCGACCATTATTTGCTCCATGTGTTTGCGATAGTCGCCTATGGTTTCGCTAGGCGGTGTTTAGATAAGGCTATTGCCATTGAAGTTGACAAATCTGAGCTGTATTGCTCGAAATATTCGGATCGGCATGGCACTCAAAAACGAGGAGGTAACCTGCGGGGTCAACAGGCTTTAGTGCCATGTCTCACGCTCATTTCGCGTAGTCGTGACTTTCAGACACGACGCATGGACTCTATCTGTATCTGCCCACAGCGGACAGATGAAGAGATCATAGCCGTGTAAGAAGAATGGGCAGACACACAGGGTGTGATGTCAGCAACACTGTCGCGAACGGCCCTCAACGCGGCACGGCGACTATTTAGGATTGCTCGCTCTCGCCAGAGGTGGGCGGCGACTCTTCAAACTTGGGTAGCTACCAGACCTCTCAGGTATGATCTTATCCTTCCCCTTGAAGCGTCGGCGATAAGGATCGGTGAATATGTGTAATAGAGACCGTTCTCAGACAAAGACAGGGGCGTAGCTTGGGCATGAAGCCCTCCCCCGGGCATCTGCCCAACGCCGATAGCGTAGCGGGGTATCTGCACGACACAATTCATTTCTTTTGCCCGAAAGCACAATAAGAATGCGACTCTGACCTCTACCTGCCTCATCTGTGGCCAGCTTATCGGAACCAAAGGGCACATCCTTGAACTCGTGCCTTGTGAAACGGCCCATGTCTGTGATCCTTTAAAGATCAAACTGCTGAATCGGGTTCCCAAGGCCTTTGGCTTTAATCGAACTGCCGGTGCTCCGTGAGCGGACGTATACCTTTTGCACGCTTCCTGACTTATCGTGTCGTCCATCGGAGCAGCGGCTAACTTGTGAGCAATACCGAACATATTTTTCTGCTATAGCTCCGATAGCTTGCAAGCACCCACTCTGTGAGGTCGGATTCAGTGTTGGCCAGCGGGTTATGAAGGAGGGATGTCATGACCAGTTTCATCTCGTTTGCGAGAAGACACAATGCAGACCGGACCGTTGATTCCATTTGCACTCGCTGCTATCAAACCATTGGGCGAGAACACAATGAAGACACTCTATGTAGCGTAGAGCAGCATCATTCCTGTGATCCCAACTGCGAGCGTCTCCTGTTCTCCCGAGACATGCGAGTTACCGGAGTGCTCGCTGCACCGGACACTATCTAATACGAGTGTCAGTTCATGTATTTGGGATCACGCAAACTGGTGCGTCTCCCTTGTTATGAGAGTTGGCGGATCACAATATGACCGAGTCGAGCATAAATTCGGGGATGATCTTCAATCATCGTGGCAATCGAGATGGATCGTGGGAGTTGGTTTGTCTGAGGTGCTTGATGCCCGTTGCGGTGGCGAAGGATGAGACAGACTTGAGCCGGTTGCGACACGGACATGTTTGCTTGATAACACCCAGCTATTCGTGGCTCGATTTATTGATGGGGAAGTCGATACCCAAAGAGGACCTCTGATCGTCAACAGCAAGAGATGGTGGTCCATGACTACATATCAACTGGCTGCGAAAGTCATCCAACTTGGAAATGGCGAAGAGCCTGGAACGGCTATAAGGAAAAAGCCAGAAGGCAAGCCCGGGCAGGTCAAGTCTGAAAACACAACACGCCACCGTCTTCCTTGGTTTCGAATGTGCAAGATGACTCACCACATACCGCAATCCTTTCGACCGATTTCGTGAAAGAAGTCTTGAATGCAAAGGAGGCGTGCTCCAGAACTTGACAGCTTCGAAGGCGCCATCACTACAGCCAAGAAGCTCCTCGACGCCGTGGCGAAACCACATTTCATCGACGACCAAAGGCTAACGGTAACGGCAAGTATCGGCGTGAGTGTCTATCCAGAGGATGGGCGGGATGCATATACGTTGTTCTACAATGCAGATGTGGCGATGTATGAAGCCAAGAATAGCCCAACAGGACCCGGCTACCGCTTATTTGACCCAGTCAGGCACTCTCAGCCCAAAAGGGCAACGCACAGAGTTTAGCCCTCTAAAAGTGCATAAGAGATCTACCCTTTAACGGTCTTGGGTCGCCTTGCAGATTCGTTCTTGGCACCCGGGCCGTGGAAGAGTGTCGGCCTCGTCGCATTCTCCTCTGGCAGTTGATCGCGTAAGACTACATTGAGGAGCGACTTGTTGACGTGAATGCGTCCCTTATACGCGATGTAGCCGAGCCTGCGAAAACGATTCATGAAGAAGCTTACTCGGGACCGGGTCGCCCCAATCATCTCTGCAAGCGTTTCTTGAGTGACATGAGGTATCAAAACGGTAGGCTCACCCGGCATTCCGTAGTCGGCCATCAGTAGCAATATTCGTGCCAGTCGTCTTTCACTGGAATTGAACAGTTGGTCAACGAGATCGGCCTGAGTTCGAATGCTCTTTGCCAAAATGAACTTTAAAAATAGATCAGCAAAGCTCTTCTCATCTCGGAGAGCGCGTTGCATCTCAATACTAACGATCTTGAGGACGTAGCAATCGGTAATTGCCCGGGCGGTGGCCGTTCTGAGCAGAGTTAAAGCGTCTAAAGCTTCCTCCCCAACAAAGTCTCCCCCCGTCAGCAGGGTGACTGTTGCCTCCTTGCCGTTTTTTGAAACTACGGTGAGCTTTGCTCGTCCAGAGTGAATGAAGAAGACGGAGTCTGCCGGACCACCTTGAGAATAGAGCACTTTCTTCGGCTTGTAGCGAATCAGTTGTCGTCCGTTGCCCGAGCTTGCCAAATACTTCGCGGCGTCGAATCTTGCTTCCTTTATGCCGTCCACGTAACACCCATTTCTTTTGTGATGCCGTTAGAGTTAGCCAACTGGAATGTAAGTTATTGTTGCGGCTCTAGTTCAATAGTACGCCTATTAAGAAATCGCCTTCGAGCAAATGAAGAACGAGTTGCAGTGTTCGCGGCTTTAGATCGTCGTTTTGGACTTCAATCAGTGCCTAATAAGTGACTAGTGACTCTGCGCTCCTTAAGAGTTGGTGACTCATCGATCTACAGGCTGCCAGTAATCCTGGAGTCAACCGACTACCGACGCGGTAGCGCTGCGAGCCACAGTACGGTTCACGGTACACAACAACGCAGAACCAGCCAAAAGGGAGCATCCCTGCCCTAATCCGACCACTCATCGACATGAACGGCAGAGGTCGAGCCAAATTCCACGGTACGCACGACGGTACCGAGATCTGTTTTTGGGTGATTTGGATGCTTTTCGGTGCCACCGATGCTCCTAGAATCAATAAGTTACAGTCATGGATTTAACTGTCACGGCAGACGTCGCGGGCCAACGTGGTGTCGCCCGTGTAAGGCGATAACGCAGAGTCGGCAGGGCCAGAGCAATACTTCCGAGAACCGGACTTCCGTCACTGACCCGTGTCAACAAGTGACTTGGCGATTTCTCATAAAGCGAGAATTTCTCCCGGCGGCAACGGATCGTGGTCATCTGCCCAATAGATTGTCGTGGGCCGGTAACGGGACTTTTACACCAGGCCACATCGCCTTTGCGGACGAAGTTGCCCTGGTGAGCAGGTTAGGTCGGTGCTCAAATCGACCTAACCCACTATCTACCCGAGGCTGCGCTCCATGGCCACTCGATGAGTTGAGCCTAGTGATCGACTCGCCCCAAGCGGTCTTGAAGCATCTTCCGAGCAGACTCCGGCAGCTCAAGCCTTCTGCCATCCTTCTTGTTGTCCGGTTGCAGATAAGACCCGTCGCCATCCTCTTCACACCACTGGTCAGTACTCGTGTGGCTGCATGGTGTGACGAGAAAACCGTGAATCTCCTGGGTGACGAGATCGAAACCGAAACCTGTAATCTGGCCGGAATCGTTGATGCCGTTGGCAAGCAAGGGAATCAGCTGCGTGTCAGGGGAAAGAAGTGCGCTGAGGGGCGTCAGTACGCCTTTCTTCCAAACGAAGGGATGCGAGTCGCCAGTGAGCAGATCCCCGTTGATAGAACCTCCGACGACTTCATCGTTGCCGTTGATGCCGAGTCCGGCGCTGTTCGTATCACCCTCGAGTCGGCCCAGATCCACCATGCCGGTCTCCCTCGTCCAGATGAAAGCTTCATCGTTCGTATTGCCAGTGCGAACCGCGGTTCCGACCACATGGTCCCGATTGTTGACGGCGAAGGCGATGTTCCCAATCCCTAGTATTGCGGGGTTGGCCTTTCCACCAAAACCGCCGAGATCATGTGGCGTGCCGTACTTATCCCACAGCACGGCATGAGCGCCGCCCGCAAAGGGGGGAAGCTGGGTATCTGAGCAATGGCCAGTCGTACCGACCACTACGCCGTTGTCGTTGATCCAGAAAGCCTCACCAACTGTGTCGCCTGCGAGCGGCTTGAGTTCGTGGGCCTTTCCTTGCCTTCCGTCCCATACCACTGCCTCGTAATCCAGAACCTGCGGTCCGCTGCCGCTAATGGCGACTCCAGCAGCGCAGTCGGGGTCACGCTTCCCAATCTCGGAGATGCCAGGAATGTCTCCCCGATTGTTGACGTTATTGCCCGCCGTGCCATTGTTGCCACCTAGCAGCGGAAGCTGTGTCATCGCGCCAAATTGCCAGAGAAACGGCTTGCACTTCAGCCCCGTGCCATAAGAGCAGAAGTTCTCATTGTTCGGATCTGAGGCTTTCGTCTCCGCTTGGCCCGCCGTCTGCGCCCAGTCGTTGATGCCGAATACACCGTTATTGGGCCCTCCCAGCCCCGGTACACCGATGTCCAGTTTGGCCCCCCGGAACCATAGCGCCGCGTGCTGACTTCCATCTGCAACGGTGGAAACGCCGCCCACCAGGCCCCATTTCGCGAGAGCACCCGTCTGGCTGAACGAACCGCCCGGTAGAGTACCAAGATCGCGAAGCGTATATCGGGGAACGTGTACTGCCGTTGACTGTTCTGGTTGCTGTGCGACCATGTTGGCCGACACCACGAGCACCGCCGAAATGGCTGCGCCGCCGATCCTGCTTGATAGCTGAAAGTTCATTTGGGCTCCATTGCCGAGATTCTGGTGCTATTCTTTGGCGCAGGCTTCAGAAGCACCATGTGCAGGACGTGACTTGTAGGTGACTTCAACGTGATTTCGTCTCGCAACCCCGCGTCTCTTACGTTTGGAACC